>Ga0307416_100000199_pt1 | contig 31408 bp, 21 predicted proteins | sample DK1Cmetagenome_2_FD_203821 | JGI IMG/M metagenome (GOLD analysis project Ga0307416, IMG submission 203821) | Maize rhizosphere microbial communities from greenhouse at UC Davis, California, United States - DK15-C-3 | ecosystem: Host-associated > Plants > Roots > Rhizosphere > Soil | place...
CGGGGCCGGTGGCTTCCAGCCGGGCAGCGGCGAGCCGCTCTTCGTGGTGGACGGCATGCAACTGGCCACGAACGGGTTCGCCAGCGTGCTCTCCGGGATCCCCCCGGGCGACGTGGAGCGCATCGATGTGCTCAAGGACGCCGCCTCCTTGTCCATGTACGGCTCCCGGGGCGCCAACGGCGTGATCCTCATCACCACGCGGCGACCGAGATAGTGGCGGCTGTGAGCTCTCGGCCCTCGGCTCTCGGCTGACTGCGGAACGAAGGAACCCCTCGGCGTCGGGCACGCCCTCCCGACGCCGAGGGGTTCCTCACACCGCTCTGGCCGAGAGCCGAGAGCTCAAAGCCGAGAGCCGCCGTTCACAGAGCGCCCACAGCCGAGAGCCGAGAGCCGCTCTTATCACACTCGCCGGACGGCAGCGGGATGCCGCGGCCGGTCGGGGCGGGGGTGCCGAAGCGCGGCGAGCCGTCCGCATTCCACTCGAACTTCTGCATCCGGATGACACGATCCCATCCCGGCTCCAGGCCCACCTTCGAGTGGTAGACGATCCAGTTCTCCGTGCCGTCCGGGGAGGTGGTGAAGCTGTTGTGCCCCACGCCGTAGACGCCCGGCCCGGCCTGGAACACCGGCCCACTCTTCACGAAGTTCGCCGGGTTCATGGGGTCGGCGTCCGGACTCGCGAGCTTCAACTGCCCGAGTCTGTAGTCGGGCAACCAGGACTCGCGCGTGGAGTAGATGATGAAGGTCTGGTCCCCGTGCGTCAGGAGCTCCGGGCCTTCTTGGAGGTCCAGCTCCGGGCCGTCCTCCCAGCTCTCGGTGGGTGACGACAGCTTCACGCGGTCGCTGCTGATCGTCCACGGGTTGGACATGCGCGCGATGTACAGGTGCTGCGGCGTTCGGTCGGTGGAGGCGTTCACCTCCCACCCCGACCAGACGGCGTAGAGCTGGCCGTTGATGCGGGCCGCGGTCAGGTCGATGGCCCAATACACCGTGGTGTCCGTACCAACGGCCGACCCTGTGTACAGCATTCCCTTGTCCGCGTACGGGCCCTGCGGGTCCTCACCCACCGACTCCAGCACGCCGCTGCGCTGATGGATGAACGGCGCCCCCGGCACCCGGCCGGCCGCGTAGTAGATGTACCACCGGCCGTCGATGAAGTGCAGCTCCGGCGCCCAGACGTTGCCCTGGTTCCACCCCGTGTTCGGGGCCGTCCACACCCTGGCGGGATTGCGCTTCGGCGCCGTCAGCTGGTTCGACTTGTAGACGAAGATGCCGTTGTCGCGCGACTCGATGAAGTAGTACCAGTCACCCTGCCGCACGACCCACGGGTCCGCCCCCGGCGCCACCGGGTTCGTGAAGGTGCACGCGGGGGGGAGCTGCGTGCCCGGACCCGTGGTGGCGCGGTTGGAGCATGCGGAGCATGCCGCGAGCACCAGCAGCGCCACCGCGCCGATCGTGTTGCCCCGATGTGTCATGTCGCCTGACGAATGTGGACCATACGGTATGAGTACCAAGGAGTAGGGAGTAGGGCGTAGAACTGCAAACCCTACTCCCTACTCCCTACTCCCCGCCCTGTCTCACCAGCCTGGATTCTGCTGAATGTTCGGGTTCAGGTCACGCTCGGTCTGCGGGATCGGTAGTCGCTCCGACTTGTTCGGTGTGAAGTCCCCGATCTCCGGATCGAACTCGGGATCGTGCGCCACGAGCGCGGCCGTGAACAAGTCGTGTCGTTTCAAGTCCGCGAGCCGTTGCGCCTCGAGGCCGAACTCGAGCGCGCGCTCCCGGAGGATGCGGTCGCGCATCTCCTCCACGCTCAACGTCGCCGGGAGCTCGGCCAGGTGGGCGCGCCGCCGCACCTCGTTGATGAACGGCGCGGCCGCGGCCGGGTTGCCTTGCTCGTTGACCGCCTCGGCCCGCATCAGCAGGACGTCCGCGTAGCGGATGACGCGGAAGTTGATTGCGGCGTCCCAGTCCTGGTCGTTGTTCTTGATGTAGTACTCGCCCCACTTCTTGAACCAGATCGCCTCCGGCGTGCGGCGCGCCTCGCCCGGGAGCACGAACGGCTGGCCGTAGACGTCGTACGTCGGGTCGCCCGGATGGTTGAAGAAGAGCGTCGCCTCGAGCCGCGGGTCGGGCTGGCCGTCGGTCGTCTGCTCCTCCTGGAACAGCTCGAAGTACCACTGCGACGGCCGGCCGTCGCAGTACGTGGGGCCGCACGGTCCGACCATCTTCGCCGTGTTCAGGCCGCGGACGCCGGCACCCAGGAGCGAGCGGCCGCCGAACTGCACTTCGAAAACACTCTCCTGGTTGTTCTCGAACTGGTCGGTGAAGTTGTCGGCGTAGTTGTCCATCAGGGTGTAGCCGGTCACCCCCGCTAGCGTCGTCGCCGCCTGGTCCCACTTCCGCTGCTGCAGTTGCGCCTTGCCGAGCAAGGCCGTCGCCGCGCCCTTCGTCGCTCGGCCCACGTCCTCGCCGCCGTACGAGGCGGGGAGCACGGCGATCGCGTCGGTGAGATCCTGCTCGATCTGCGTCCACACCTGCTCCGGCGGCACCGTGGCCGGCCGGTCGGTGGGCAGCGGCGGCGCCGTGACCAGCGGAACGTTCTCGTAGAGGATGAGCAGGTTGTAGTACAGGAGCGCCCGGATGAACTTCGCCTCGGCGACGTAGCGGTCTCGCAGGGCGGCGTCCATCTCGATGTTCGGCACGTTCGCGATCACCTGGTTGGCACGGAAGATCGCCTGGTAGTGGTGCTGCCAGATCTCCCGGTTCACCTCGAAGTCATAGCTGGTGAACGAGAACTTCGTGAAGTTCGACAGGTCGGTCCACGGGCTGTTGATCAAGCCGATGTCGGACCGCAGGTCGTTGGCGAAGGGAAGCCAGCGCCCGTAGGTGCCGTTGTTCAGCAGCCCGGCGTAGGTGGCGCTGACCGCCTGTTGCGCGTCGGCCGGCGTACGCCAGAACTCCGCCGCACTCGGCTGATTCGGGTTCGTCAGGTCCAAGTCGGTGCACGCCACCAGCGATGCACCGAGGAGCAGTGACGAAGCCAGTCTCTGGATTCGCATGGGTAGGAAGTCTACTCGCGTGAAGGGCAGATTGCGGGACATGGCCGGTTACAGCCGCAGGTCCAGGCCGAACGTGATCGTCCGGACGTTCGGGAAGATCCGTCCGTCGTCGATCCCCCGGGCCAGCGGGTCCGCGAGACCGTTCTCCAGCGAGCCGCCGAGCGTCTCCGGATCCCAGTTCGAGAAGTCGGTGAACGTGTGCAGGTTCTGCACGTTCACGTAGATGCGCGGCTGAACGGCTCCCAGCCCCGTCCGCTCCATGAGCACCGTGGGCAGCGTGTAGCCGACGACGAGATTCTGGATGCGGAGGAACGTGCCGCTCTCGATCCAGCGGTCCGAGTTGAGTCGGGCATTCGCGGCGCCCTGCGTGCCCCACACGGCGCGCGGCGTCGTGGTGCTCGGGTTTTCCTGGGTCCACGGCTGCAGCCCCTCCCGGAAGCCGCCCAGGTCGTCCATGCGATCGGTCCAAAACCGCGCGACGTTGAAGATCTTGTTGCCGACGGAGCCGCGCAGGTTGAGGCCGAAGTCGAACGCGCGGAACTTGCCGTCGAAGAACATGCCGTACGTGAAGTCCGGGACCGGGCTTCCGGCGGTGTAGCGATCCAGGTCGTTGATGATGCCGTCGCCGTTGACGTCGACGTACCGGATGTCACCCGGCTTCGCGTCCGCTTGGAGCTTGACCGGCGTGCCGTTCACGGTAGTCGTGTGCGCGTCCACCTCCGCCTGGGTCTGGAAGATCCCGGCCGTCTTGTAGACGAAGAACTCGCCGATCGGCCCGCCGACCGCCGTCCGGGAGATTCCCTCTGGGCCCGCGTAGATCGGCTGGTTGCCGTTGCCGAGCTCGAGGACCTTGTTCCGCGTCGTCGTCAGGTTCGCGCTCGAGTTGAACTGGAAGCCGCCCCGCTCGTAGCGGTGCGTCAGGCCCACCTCGAAGCCGTTGTTCCGGATCGTCCCCGCGTTCACCACCGGGACGAACGCCGGGTCGGGGTCGACGCCGAGGCTCCACGGTACCGGCGCGCTCACGAGCAGGCCGTCAGACTCCGAGACGTAGTAGTCCGCCGTGAGGTTGAGCCGGTTGTCGAGCATTCCGAGGTCGACGCCGAAGTTCGACTGCTGGTTGCTCTGCCACTTGATGTTCGGGTTGGCGAGGCTGAGCTGGATCGCGCCCTGCGTAGGCTCGCCCCCGAACAGGTAGTTCAGGAAGCGCCCGTCACCCGCGTAGTTGATACTCGCGTCGTAGCGGTAGTTGCCGATGTCCTGGTTGCCGAGCACGCCGGTGCTCGCGCGCAGCTTGAAGAAGGGAACGCTCGTGCCGAACAGGGGCAGCGACTGGTAGAACCCCTCCTCGCTCAGCACCCACCCCGCCGACACTGCGCCGAAGGTGCCCCACCGGTACTTCTCGCTGAACCGCGACGAGCCATCGCGCCGCACGCTGCCGGTGAGGAGGTAGCGGTCGCGGAAGGCGTAGTTCGCGCGGAGCAGGAAGGCGCGCAGTCCGCTCTCGTCGCGGAAGCCGGCGTTGTCCAGGTTGTCGCGCCCGCCGGCGTCGATGACGTCCAGCTCCTCGTCCGTGTACCCCTCGCGGTACGCCTGCAGCCGCTCGTACTCTTGCTTCTGCTCGCTGTAGCCCGCGACCGCGTTGAGCCGGTGCGCGCCCTCGCTGAAGGAGTTGTCGTACGTGAGCAGGTTCTCGAACTGGAGCGACGTGGTGTTGTCCGAGATGCGCCTCAGCCGGGCCGGCTCGTCGGGGTTGCCGAGGCGGATCACTCCGCGGCGAGTGAAGTCCCGGTTCTCGAAGTCCTCGAAGTTGAGGCCGAGGTTGAACCGGTAGCGCAGGTTGAACGGCAGGGCAGCCTCGGCGTACCCCGTCCCGAACACCTGCCGCGAGCGGAGCTCGTTGTCGCGAATCTCCTGCTGACCCACCGGGTTGACGCCGAAGGTGGGGTTGTCGCCGCTGCCGAAGCCGTAGCCGCTCGCGTTGTTCGGGTCGCGGACGGGGATGTTCGGAAGCATTCGCAGCGCATCGATCAACGGGAAGCCGTTCAGCCCCTGCCGGTTGGTGCTGGAGAGCGCGAGGTTCTCGCCGAGCGTGAACCGGCCGCGCCGCGCCTCGGAGTTCACCCGGAAGCTGTAGCGATCGAAGCCGGTCTCGAGGATCGCGCCGGTCTGATTGAGGTAGCCGCCGCTGATCAGGTAGCTCGCGTTCGGCGTGCCGCCGGACACCGACAGGTTGTGGTCCTGGATGGCCCCGCGCTGGAAGATCGCGTCCTGCCAGTCGGTGTTGGCGGTGGGGTTTTTCACACCCTCGGGCATCGTGTCGAGCGCCCAGCCGGCGTTCAGGTACGCTTGCGTGGCGATCTCCGACCACTGCTGAGCGCTCATCATGTCGATGCGCTCGGGGATGTCCTGGAACCCGTAGTACGAGCGGAACTCGACCCGGTTCGGGCCGGAGCTCCCGCGCTTCGTCGTGATGACCACGACGCCGTTCGCCGCCTGCGCGCCGTACTGCGCCGCGGCCGACGCGTCCTTCAGGACCTCGATCGACGCAATGTCGTCGGGGTTCAGATTCGGATTCTGCGACATGTACGTCCCGTCCACCACGTAGAGCGGCGTCGGGTTGCCGAGGAAGTTCTGGCCGCGGATGATGATTTGCGCCGGCCGGCCCGGCTCGCCCGTGGAGGCCACTTGCACGCCCGGGATGCGCCCGCGCAGCGCCTCCTCGACGGTCGCGACCTTCTGGTCCCTGATCTCTTCGCCGGTGACGCCCGCCACCGCGTCGGAGACGTCGCGGCGCTGCTGCGTCGTGTAGCCGACCACCACCTGCGTCGTGAGGGTGGTGGCGACCGGGGCGAGGCTGAAGTCGACCGTCGCCGCTTCGTCCGCGACGACCGTCACCGGCAGCGTGGCCGCCGCGAAGCCGATGCGCTGGGCCCGCACCTGGTACGTGCCGGGCGGGACGCGGACGATGTTGTACCGGCCGTCGTCGCCGGTGACCGCGCCGACCGACGTGCCGACGACCGTCACCTGCGCGCCGGGCACCGGCTGCCCGGTCTCACTGTTGACGACGCCGGTGACGCGCCCGCTCTGGGCGGCGGGGTCCTGCGCTACCACGGGATGGGGACTCACTGCGAGAACGGCACACGGCGCCCAAGTAAGCGCGAGCGCGGCGACCATGTGTCGGGCTGCCCTGAACGGGCGACGGGAATGAGACGTGTTAGTGAACAAGGTGCTGCCCTCCGCGGTGAATGGTACGGCTCTCGGCTCTCGGCTCTCGGCTCTCGGCGGCGCGTGTCGGGCGCGCGGTCGGCCCGCTCGGCGGGTCGCGGGAGCTCCGTAGATCGCTGTGGCGAGGGGGCGGTCGCTCGCGTACGCCGTCCACTGCGCCCTCGAGGCGGCACCGCGGGGAGTAACCGGAACGCTGCACGGTGCCGCTACCGGGACGGCGGGAGCGCGGCCGCGCGCTCGCCGGCGCGGGGCGTGCGGTCGCGGAAGAGCATGGACGCCGGCACGCGTTGCCGTCGCATGCCTGGTCCCTCGACGTACAGTTCGAGCGCCATCGGGCCATACGCCTGGTGGTACGTGAGCGTGATCGGATGCAAGCCGGCGCGCAGGGCGATCTGCCCCGTGCTCTCGGTCGGCTTGGGCGACTGGCCGAGGGACCAGAACACGTTCTGGTCCCCGAACCAGAGCCCGGCACCGTCGTCGGACGCGGCGGTGAAGGTGTACACGCCGGTGCGCGGCACGCGGATGTAGCCGCTGAAGCGGAAGCCGAACAGCTCGTTCGTGTCGCGCGGCGCGAGCGAGACCTCGCGGGCCGTGCCCGTCTTCGTCGGCTTCAGGTCCTCGGGCCGCGCGTCGGGCCGCTCGAGCTGCCAGCGCACCGGCCAGTTCATGCGGTACGCGGGCTCCGTCGTCGTGTCGGCGAAGTACTCGTAGTCGAGCCCCGGCGCGAGCCGTGACGCCGCGATCGCCGCCGGCGCTCGGCCCGGACCCTTGCGGTAGTCGACCCGCCCTTCGGGGGCCGCGCTCGCGCGCCCGTTGGCGAAGGCGCGCGAGCGCACCGTCGCGCTCCGCCGGAGGGTGAACGGCCCCCGGTACACGGGGCTCTGCGCCGTCGGCTCGCTGCCGTCGGTCGTGTAGCGGACTTCGGTCGGCGTCCCCTGCACGATCGACACGCGCACCGTGTCGGTGAAGTCGGGCAGCTCCGGGACGACGTGCGGCGCCTCGCCGCGGTTCACCGCCGCCGTCCGCGCGGTGTCGAACTTCAGGACGGCTCGGTCGTACGTGAAGAAGCCGTTCAGCTCCACCTCGACGTCGGTGAGCTGCGTGTACACGCCGGCGCCGATGCCGTGCGTGTCGCGGTCGCGGTAGAGCCGCTTGAGCAGCAGGTCGTAGCGCTCGTGGAGCGCGTCACGGGTCTCGAACAGCCCACCGTACCCCCAGGCGTCGCCGGCCCACGTGTGGCCGCTCTCCTTGTATCCGAGCCCGCCGAACTCGCCCACGACCGCGACGCGCCCGTTCGCGCCGAGCATCTGCTGCGGCCCCTGGTAGCGGTGCACGTCGATGATGTCGCCCGCGTCCTCGTGCTGCCAGCCGCTCGCGTCGTTCACGATGCGGCTCGAGTCGGTCTGCTCGACGATGCCGACGATCCGCTTCGTGTCGAACTGCCCCCACTTCTCGTTGAAGGGCACCCACACCACGATCGACGGGTGGTTGTGCAGGTCGGCGAGCATCGCGCGCAGCTCGGCCTCGAACGCCCGGCGCGCCTCGGGCGAGTCGTTCCACCCGCTCGGCATGTCCTGCCACACCGCGAGACCCAGGCTGTCGGCGTAGTAGTACCAGCGCGCCGGCTCCACCTTGATGTGCTTGCGCGTCATGTTGAAGCCGAGCGCCTTGGTCACCTCCAGGTCGAAGCGGAGCGCCGAGTCCGTGGGCGCAGTGTACAGCCCGTCGGGCCACCACCCCTGGTCGAGGGGGCCAAGCTGGAAGACGGGGCGGCCGTTCAGCGCGATGCGCGCGAACCCGCGCTCGTCCTTGGTCACCGCCACGGTGCGCATGCCGAAGTAGCTGTCCACGCTGTCGACCGTGCGGGCGGCCGCGCCGCCAGCCTGCCCCGAGCCTGCCGACGGGTCGCGCAGTGTGACGCGCAAGTCGTAGAGGAAGGGTATCTCCGGGCTCCAGAGGCGCGGGTTCGGCACCGGGAGGCGAAGCTCGGCGTCGGGCGCGCCCTCCACCTGCCCCACCACCTGCCCGCCCGCCAGCGCCACCGCCGCCACCCGCTGCCCGACGCGCGTGCCGCGACCCCGCACGGTGAGCCGCAGCGCGCCGCCCGCGACGTCCGGCGTCATGTGCAGCCCGTCGATGCTCGAGGCGGGGACCGGCTCGAGCCACACGGTCTGCCAGAGGCCCGTCACCGGGGTGTACCAGATCCCTCCGGCCTTCGAGACCTGCTTGCCGCGCGGCTGCCCGAACTTGTCCGTCGGGTCGTAGACGGCGACCACCAGCTCCTGTGGGCCGCCGCCGGGACGCAGCGCGTCGGTCACGTCGACGCTAAAGGCGTCGTAGCCGCCGCGGTGGTCGGCCACCTGCCGGCCGTTCACGTAGATCGTGCAGTGCCAATCGCAGGCGCCGAAGTGCAGGAGCAGTCGCTCGCCGGGTGCGCCGCCCTCCGGGGGCTGGAAGGTGCGGCGGTACGCGACGTGGTCGGCGTGCCGGCCGACGCCCGACAGCGCGGCCTCGGGCGCGAACGGTACGAGGATGCGGGCGGCGAACGCGCCGGCCGCGGGTGCGGGGAGCGGCCCCTCGGGTCCCGCGCCTCCCCGCACCGAGGGGCTCGCCAACAGGTGCGGGTCCCCGGGCACGCCCGGCACGCTGCTCGAGTCGACCACCGCGAATTCCCAGAGCCCGTTCAGGCTCTGCCACCGCGGGCGGACCATCTGCGGGCGCGGGTACTCGGGCAGCGCACTGTCGGGCCGCACCTGCGCCGCCCAACGAGTCAGCAGCGGAGCCGCGGCCGGGCGCCACTCGGCGGCCGGCGGCCGCGCGGCCGGCTGCGTGTCAACCGCCGGCGGAGGCGCCGAGCGGGGCGTGGAGGCGCAGCCTGCCAAGAGGAGGGCGCCGCAGACCGCGGTCGCGCGGGGTGTGAGCCGCCAGGTGCTCGTCCGAGTGCTCGTCCCGATGCTCGTCCAGGCGCTCGTCCAGGTGCTCGTCATTCGCTGCCGTCGAAAGGAGTGCTGCGGGGTGTACGATGAGCGCTGAGCCCTCGGTGAGGTCCGTGGCCGACGCGGGGCCACCGTGCGCACGCGCGTTAGGCGGCTACGGGCCCGTCCGGGTCCGCGCGGCCGAGCCGTCGAGCGCCGAGGCCAGCACGGGTTGGGGTGGGCCGGCAGGGACGAGCGAGCGGGTGGACGCGCGGACGATCAGCTCCGCGCTGAGATAGACCTTCTGCGGCGGCACGGCCTCCTTCGCCTCGATGTGGCGGATGAGCATCTCCGCCGCTATCTGCCCCATCCGGTACTTCGGCACGTGCACCGTCGTCAGGGCGACGGAGAAGTACTCGACGAGCGGGATGTCGTCGTAGCCGACGACCGACACGTCGTCGGGTACGCGGAGCCCGAGCTCGGCGAGCGCCCGGCAAACGCCGATGGCCACTAGGTCGTTGTAACAGGTCGCCGCCGTCGGCCGGCCGTGGCCGGCGTGCTCGCGGAAGTAGGCGAGGCCGGCGCGGTATCCGTCTTCCAGGTGCGCGCCCGCCGGTACGATGTCCCCGTCGGTGAACATCAGTCGCGACGTGCTGTAAGCACGGCGGACGCCGTCGATGCGCTCCTGCGTGTGCGCCGAGTAGCCCGGGCCGGCGAAGTGGACGATCCGGGTGTGTCCGTGCTCGATCAGGTACTTCACCGCCTGGCGCGACGCCTCCACGTTGTCGACGTCGACCAGGCTCGCCGGGACCCCCCAGATCGCCTCGAGCAGAACGAAGGGGAAGTTGCGCCGCTTGAGCTCGAAGAAGTGCGAGAGGTCGGCATGCTCGTCGAGCACCGGCGTGGCGATCAGGCCGTCGACGTCCTTCGCCTGCAGGAGCTCGACCGCCCGCCGTTCCGCCTCGTACTCCCCCTCCGAGCTCGCCACCAGTACCGTGTAGCCTTTCTCGGTGGCGTGGGACCGCGCCCCGAGCACCACCTCGGCGTAGTACGGGTTGTCGATCTCCTTGATGAGGAGGCCGATGCTTTTGGTCTTGCGCGCACTGGCGCGGCCCACGGGTGAGCTCGGCCGGTAGTTGAGCAGCTCGATGGCCGCGAGAACGCGGTCCCGGGTGGAGCTCTTGACCGATCCGGTGTCGTTGAAAACGGCGGACACTGTGGCCTTGGAGACCCCCGCTTGCCTGGCGACGTCGTTGATCGTAGCTCGCCTGGTCTTCATCGGTCGCGTGACGTTCGGCGTGAGGTGTGTAGACTTGCCGACGCTGCCGCCCGTGTAGCCGGTGCCCGCCCGGTGTCCTGTGGCGCGGCGGTCCGGCGGCTCCAGGCGGGTGAGGGGAGAACCCTGCGTGCCGCGTGGTGTCCGAGTGCCGAACTGCACTGAACGCTTCTGAACGCGTTCAGGTGGGGCTAGGCTAGTTTTCGGGAGAGTCGATGTCAAGACGGGATAGAACGCATGAGCCCCAATCGATCCGCCATCTCTTTCTCCCCTGGTTCCGAGGGAAAGCGCCCGCCGTTCGCTTGACAAGCGGTTTCGCGGAGTGTACTAGCTGAACCCGTTAAACCGAGCCGAACCGGTTCAGCGCCTGGCGCCGCCCCGGGCCACCACCTTAGCCGCTTGTAGGGGATCATGGTCATCCTCGACCGACGCCGGCGTGCGGTTGTCGCCCGGCTGCTGTGCTGCCTCCCGGTCGTCGCCCAGCTGGCCGCCTGTGCACGGCGCGGCGACGACCGCTACGTCGTCGGCTTCTCGCAAATGGAGAGCGACAACCCGTGGCGGCTCGCGCAGACGAAGAGCCTGCGCGACGAGGCGGCCAAGCGTGGCTACGAGCTCGTGGTCACCGACGCCCAGGGGCAGACCGCCAAGCAGGTGTCGGACGTCGAGGACCTGATCGCCCGGCGCGTCGACCTGATCCTGCTCGCGCCCCGGGAGTTCGAGGGGCTGACGCCCGCACTCCAGGCGGCGAAGGAGGCCAAGATCCCCGTGATCCTCGTCGACCGCCAGGCGGCGGGTACGGCGGGCGAGGACTACGTCACGTTCCTCGGGTCCAACTTCATCGAGCAGGGGCGCCGCGCGGCCGAGTGGCTCGTCAAGGAGACCAACGGCAAGGCAAAGATCGTCGAGCTGTTGGGGACGGTCGGCTCGTCGGTAGCGCGCGATCGCGCCCAGGGGTTCCGCCAAGGCATCGAGGGGCGCCCGGGGATGCAGATCATCGCCTCGCAGACCGGCGATTTCTCGCGCGCCGCAGCGCAGCGCGTGATGCAGAACATCGTCCAGTCGCTCGGCACGCAGATCACGGCCGTCTACGCCCACAACGACGAGATGGCCCTCGGGGCGATCCAGGCGCTCAAGGCGGCGGGGCTGAAGCCCGGCACGGACGTCACGATCATCTCGATCGACGGCGAGCGCGCCGCCCTCGAGGCGATCCAGCGTGGAGAGCTCGGCGCGAGCGTCGAGAGCAACCCCCGCTTCGGCCCGCTCGCCTTCGACACCATCGAGAAGGTCCGCGCCGGCGACAAGATCCCGCCCCAAATCCTGATCACCGACCGCTTCTTCGACAGCAGCAACGCGGCGCAGTTCATCGCGGAAGCGTACTGAGACCGCCGGGTCTCGGGTCGCGGGTCGCGGGTCGCGGGTCTCGGGTCTCGGGTCTCGGGGAGCCCTCCAGACCCGAGACCCGCAGTTAGCCGAGAGCCGAGAGCCGAGCGCCGAGAGCCGCCATTTAGAATGTCCGCTGCCGCCCACGCCCCCGCCCCACTCCTCCGGATGGAGGGCATCACCAAGCGGTTCGCTGGCGCCACCGCGCTCGACGCCGTGGACTTCACGCTGCGACGCGGCGAGGTCCACGCGCTGGTGGGCGAGAACGGCGCCGGCAAGTCGACCCTGGTGAAGATCATGACCGGGGCCTACCACCGCGACGGTGGGCGGATGTGGCTCGAGGACCGGCCGGTGCGCTTCGACACGCCGGCCGACGCGCAGCGCGCCGGGGTGATCGCCGTCCACCAGGAGATCCACGTGCTTGGCTACCGGACGGTGGCCGAGAACGTCTACCTGGGGCGCGAGCCGTCGCGATGGGGGCTGGTCGACTGGCGGCGGATGAAGGCAGACACCACAGCCCTGCTCGACGGGCTCGGTCTGGACATCGACCCTCGGGCCACGCTCGGCGAGTTGAGCACCGCGCAGCGGCAGATGGTGGCGATCGCGCGGGGGGTCTCGCTCGGCGCCAAGGTCCTCGTCCTCGACGAGCCCACCAGCTCACTCGCCGAGCGCGAAGTCGCCATCCTGTACGACCTGATCCGCCGCCTCCGGTCGCAGGGAACGGGGATCGTCTACATCAGCCACCGCTTCGACGAGCTGTACGCCGTCTGCGACCGCGTCACGGTGCTGCGCGACGGCAAGCTGGTGGGGACGCACGCCCTGGCCGATCTCGAGCGGCTGGACTTGGTGTGCCTGATGCTCGGCAAGTCGCGCGAGGCGCTGCGGGCGGGCACCACGGCGTTCGCCCACCACCTGACGGAGCCGGCGGAGCAGGGGCCGGCAGAGCGAGGCGGCGCGGCGGGCGCGCCCCTACTGCGCGCCGAAGCGCTACGGAGCGGCTCGAGGCTGCGCGGCGTCACGCTCGACGTGCGCCGGGGGGAGATCCTCGGCCTCGCCGGGCTGCTCGGCTCGGGCCGCACCGAGACGGCGCGCGCGCTGTTCGGCGCAACCCCCGCCGACGACGGCGCCGTCTACCTCGATGGGAAGCGTCTGGACCCGCGCACCCCCGAGCAGGCCATCCGGGCAGGCGTCGCGTTCCTCTCCGAAGACCGGAAGGCGGAGGGAATCATCCCCGAGCTCTCGATCCGCGACAATCTGACGATTGCCGCCCTCCCCACGCTCACCCGATTCGGCATCGTGTCGCGCGCCCGGCAGCGCGAGATCGTCGAGCGCTTCATGCGCCGGCTCGGCATCAAGGCGACGAGCGCCGACCAGACGATCCGCGAGCTCTCGGGCGGCAACCAGCAGAAAGTCCTCCTCGCGCGGTGGCTGTGCACGCAGCCCGCGCTGCTGATCCTCGACGAGCCAACGCGCGGCATCGACGTCGGCGCCAAGGCCGAGATTCAGGCCCTGGTGAACGAGCTGGCCGCCTCGGGGCTCGGCGTGCTCATGATCTCGTCGGAGCTCGAGGAGCTGGTGGAGGGGAGCTCGCGCGTGGTCGTGCTGCGCGACGGCCGGGACGTGGCGGAGCTTTCGCGGAGCGAGATCTCGCCGCAGGCGATCATCCATGCCATGGCCGAGGGGAGCGCGGTCGCGGCGCCGGTCGGGGCGGAGCGCTGAAGAGTGGCGGAGACTGCGACCGTCACGCCGGCGCCTACCCCGTCCCGACCGCCCGGCCCCTCGGGGACCCTGAGCGCGGCGGAGCGCCGCGCGGCGTTCGGCCCCACCTACGGCGCGCTGGCGGCGCTCGCGGTGCTCGTGCTGCTGAACGCGATCTTCACGCCGAACTTCGCCACCGCGAGCAACCTCTGGAACGTCCTCCTGCAGGTCTCGACGGTGCTGCTCGTCGGCGTCGGCATGACGTTCGTCATCGCGACCCGCGGGGTCGACCTGTCGGTCGGCTCGGTCATGGCAGTGGCCGGCGCACTCGCGGCCGTCCTGCTCCCTCGCGGGCTCGGCGTCGCCGTGCTCGGGGGGCTCCTCGGCGCGCTGGCCCTGGGGCTGCTGAATGGAACGCTCATCGCGTACCTGCCGGTTCAGCCCATCGTCGTCACCCTCGCGACGCTCATCGCCGGCCGCGGCCTGGCGCAGGTGATCAGCCACGACGGGGAGTTGGTGACCATCGATGATCCGAGCTTCCTCGTGCTCGGCCGTGGTCACGCCGGACCTGTCCCCGCGCAGGTGCTCGTGGCGCTCGCCGTGGTCGGCGTGGCCGCGGTCGCGCTCCGGTCGACCGCGTTCGGCCGCTACGTGCTCGCGGCAGGCGGCAACCCGGCGGCGGCGCGCCTGGCCGGCGTGCCGGTCCGGCGGACGTTGATCACGGTGTACGCGACGAGCGCGGTGCTCGCCGGCGTGGCCGGGCTGATCGAGGCGGCGCGGCTCGGCGCGAGCGACGCTGCCAAGATCGGCCTGAACGTTGAGCTCGACGCGATCGCCGCGGTGGTCGTCGGCGGTACCGCGCTGTCCGGCGGGCGCGCGACGGTGGTCGGCACGGTGGTCGGCGCGCTGATCATGCAAGTCATCGCGACGAGCTTCAACATGCTGCTCGTCCCCTACTCCTGGTCGCTCGCGCTCAAGGCGGTCATCATCCTCGTCGCCGTGTACCTCCAGAGGCCGAGGAGAGTGTGACTGGGCCCTCGATGTCGACGTCCGTCGCCACTGCCCCTGCGACCGCGCGCCCGCCGGCCCTCCGCACGCGGGCGGCGGCGGTGCTCCAGCGCCAGGGCGCCCTCGTGGCGCTGGTCGCGGCGTGCGTGTTCGGCGCGGCGCACTACTACGCGTTCCCCACGCCGGAGAACCTCCTGAACGTGCTGCGGCAGAACAGCATGCTCGGGATGGTCGCGCTCGGAATGACGTTCGTGATCCTCACGGGCGGCATCGACCTCTCCGTGGGCGCGCTCCTCGCCGTGGCCGGCGTCGTCGCGGCCACCCTGACGGGGCGCGGCACCGCCGTCGCCGTCGTGGGCGGCATCGGCGCTGCGGCGCTGCTCGGCCTCGTGAACGGCCTGGTGATCTCGAAGGCGCGCATCCAGCCGTTCATCGTCACGTTGGCGATGCTGATCGCCGCGCGCGGGGCGGCGCTCGCGCTGACGCAGGAGCAGTCGGTGCGCGTGGCGCGCGAGGCCGCCGCATTCACGTGGCTCGGGCGCGGCACGCTCGGCCCGCTGCCGGTCCCGATCGTGCTGTTCGCACTGGCCTACGCGGCCGGCTGGCTCGTTCTCCGCTACACGCGCTTCGGCCGCTACGTGTACGCGGTCGGCGACAGCGAGGAGGCCGCGCGGCTCATGGGGCTGGAGGTGGACCGGGTGGTCGTCGGCACGTACGCCCTGAGCGGCGCATTGGCGGGGCTCGCGGGAGTCATCCTCGCCGCTCGGCTCGGGGCCGGTCAGCCCGTGGCGGGCACCGGCTGGGAGCTCGACGCGATCGCCGCCGTCGTGGTCGGCGGCACGCTGCTCACCGGCGGCCAGGGCGGCGCCGGTTCGACGCTCATCGGCGTGCTGCTCCTCGGCGTGATCTTCAACCTGTTCAACCTCGAAGGGACGATCAGCCCGTGGTGGCAGTGGGTGCTGCGCGGCACCTTCCTCCTCGGCGTCGTCCTCGTCCAAAGCCGACTGCAGAAGGGCGGCTCTCGGCTGTGAGCCCTCGGAGAACTACAGCTCTCGGCTGTGGGCTCTCGGCCCTCGGCTACGGCGGGAAGGGCAGGAGGACGGCCCTCGCGCCGAGGCAGTTCCTCGTCACCGCCCCAGCCGAGAGCCGAGCGCCGAGAGCCGCCGTTCTCCGAGCGCCGCAATGGACCCCCTACCCTTTCGCATGTCTCCCTCCGCACACACCGACCTCTCCGCTCTCGCTGAGGCCCCGCATCGGCGCCTCAACCTGCTCACCGGGCAGTGGGTGCTCGTCTCCCCGCACCGGACGCGGCGGCCGTGGCAGGGGCAGGTGGAGAAGCCGCCGGCGCCGGTCCGCCCGGCGTACGACCCGACGTGCTATCTCTGCCCGGGCAACCCGCGGGCGGGCGGGGCGCGCACGCCGGAGTACACGGGCACCTACGTCTTCGAGAACGACTTCGCCGCCCTCCTGCCCGGCAGCCCTGCCGACCAGGTGAGCGTCGGGGATCTGCTGGTGGCGCGCGGGGAGCCGGGCGTGTGCCGGGTGATCTGCTTCTCGCCGCGGCACGACCTGTCGCTCCCCGACATGGAGCGCCCCGCCATCCGCCGGGTCGTGGACGTGTGGGCCGACGAGCACGAGGAGCTGGGCAGCCGGCCGGAGATCGGCTACGTGCAGGTCTTCGAGAACAAGGGCGAGATGATGGGCGCCAGCAACCCGCATCCGCACGGCCAGATCTGGGCGCAGCAGTCGGTGCCGCTCGAGCCGGCCCGCGAGACGGAACGGCTGCGCGAGCACTTCGACCGACACGGCCGCACGCTGCTCGCCGACTACCTGCGCCTCGAGCTCGACCTGGGCGAGCGCGTCGTGGTCGCGAACGACGGCTTCGCGGCCCTCGTCCCCTTCTGGGCCGTGTGGCCGTTCGAGACGCTGGTCGTGAGCCGCCGCCCCGTGCCCGCGCTCAGCGCACTCGACGACGCGGAGCGGGACCAGCTCGCGGACATCGTCAAGCGCCTGACCGCGCGGTACGACAATCTCTTCGAGATCTCCTTCCCCTACTCGGCCGGCTTCCACCAGGCGCCCACCGACCGGCAACCGCACCCGGAGTGGCACCTGCACATGCACTTCTACCCGCCCCTCCTCCGCTCCGCCACCGTGCGGAAGTTCCTGGTCGGCTACGAGATGCTGGGCGAGCCCCAGCGCGACATCACCCCCGAGAGCGCGGCGCAGCGGCTGCGGGAGCAAACGGAGGTGAAGCGAGTGTCCGGCGGATGACAGACAGGGTCGGAGGGTCTGATGGGGCGGGTCTGAGGGTCTAGAGGACTCCTCAGCCCCTCAGCCCCTCAGCCCCTCAGCCCCTCCGACCCTCCGACCCTCCGACCCTCCGACCCTGCACTTGCTCCACCTCTGGTCCTCCGCCCGGTACGCGATTCCGCTCCCCGCCGGGCACCGCTTCCCGATGGCGAAGTACACGCTCCTGCGCGAGCGGGTGCTCGCCGAGGGGCTGGTGCCCCCGGAGCGGCTGCACGAGCCGGAGCGTGCACCCGTCCACGACCTGCGGCTGGTCCACACGCGCGACTACGTCGAGCAGGTCACGTGCGGGACGCTGCCCGCGGCCAAGCAGCGGCGGATCGGGCTCCCCTGGTCGGAGCGGTTCGTGGAGCGCGCGTACCGAGTGGTGCGCGGCACGTGCGAGACGGCCGAAGCGGCGCTGGAGCACGGCGTCGCGATGAACCTCGCCGGCGGCACGCATCACGCCTTCCCCGACCGCGGCGAGGGGTTCTGCGTGTTCAACGACGTCGCCGTCGCGATCCGCCGGCTGCAACGCGACGGGCGCGTGCGGCGCGCCGCGGTCGTGGACCTCGACGTGCACCAGGGGAACGGCACCCACGCCACGTTCGCCGACGACCCGACGGTGCACACCTTCAGCATGCACGGGCGCAAGAACTTTCCCTTTCACAAAGTGCCCGGCTCGCTCGACGTCGAGCTCGAGGACGGCACCGGCGACGACGAGTACCTCGACCGGCTCGTCGACGCGCTGCCCAGCGTGCTGCGCGCGTCGGCGCCGGACCTCGTGGTCTACCTCGCCGGCGCCGATCCGCACGAGGGCGACCGGCTCGGCCGCCTCGGACTGACCTTCGCCGGCCTCGCCCGGCGCGACGCGATCGTGCTCGGCGCCTGCCGCGAGGTGGGGATCCCCGTCGCCGTCACGATCGCCGGTGGCTACGGCCACGACGTGCACGACACGGTCGCCGTGCACGCGAATACTGTGCGGGTGCTGAAGGAGTTCGCGTGACGGCGGCTCTCGGCCCTCGGCCAGAGCGTTGACGAGGAACCGCCTCGGCGTGAGGGACGTCCACCTGCCCTTCCCGCAGGAGCCGAGGGCCGAGCGCCGAGAGCCGAGAGCCGAGAGCCGCCTTTCACGGCCTGCCGCATGCATCTGCGGCGCGGGGTGAACGCGCAGCCCCCGATTCCGCCGCCCCGCGAGGACGGCTACACCACCAGCACCCCCGTCCCGCTGTACTGGGCGCGCTACGGCGCCGCGGGCGCGCCCGCGCTCCTCGTGCTGCACGGCGGGCCGGGCGCCAGCCACGACTACCTCCTGCCGCAGATGCTGCGCCTCGCCGATCTCGCCGGCGGGCGCGAGCTGCTGTTCTACGACCAGCGCGGCGGGGGCCGGTCGCAGACGGACGACCGCGCGCCGATCACGTGGCGCACGCAGGTGGAGGACCTCGCGGCCGTGGTGCGGGAGCTCGCGCTCCACCCCCTGCACGTCGTCGGGTACTCGTGGGGCGGCCTGCTGGCCATGCTGCATGCCATCGAGTCCACCGACTCGTCCCTCTCCACTCGTCCCTCATCACTCGTTCTCATCGATCCCGCGCCGATCAGCCGCGCGTTCCGGCAGCGGTTCGAGGCGGAGTTCGCCCGGCGGCAGCAGGGGCCCGAGGTGCTCGCGCTGCGCGCCGAGCTCGCGCGCTCCGGGCTCCGCGAGCGCGACCCGGCGGCGCACCGCCACCGCGCCTTCGAGCTCAGCGTCGCCGGCTACTTCTTCGACCCGCGGGCCGCCCGCGACCTCACGCCCTTCCGCGTCACCGGGCGCGTGCAGCAGTCGGTGTGGGAGAGCCTCGGCGACTTCGACCTAACGGCGGACCTCGCGCGCGCACGCGCGTTAGGCATCCCGGCGCTCGTCGTGCACGGGCGCGAGGACCCGATCCCGCTCGCCTCCTCGGAGGCCGCCGCGGCCGCGCTGGGGGCCGAGCTCGTCGTGCTGGAGCGGTGCGGGCACGTGCCGTACGTGGAGCGTCCGGACGAGCTGTTTCGCGCGATCGAGGCGTTCCTGCGCGCCGTCCCCGCCCGTTAGGCGCCGCCCGCGAGCCGGTCGCCGGCCGCGCACACCGCGTCCACGAGCGCGTCCAGGTCCGGCCGGCGCGTGCGGTGGTTCGTGAGGCAGGCGCGGATCGCCAGCGCGCCGTGGATCCGCGTGCTCGACGGCGCCGCCACCCCGCGCTCGTGCAGCTCGTAGATGATCTGCTCGTTGACCCGGTCCAGCCACGCGGCGTCGGCGCCCGGCCGCGCGTACCGGAAGCAGACCACGTTGAGCGACACCGGCGCCAGCAGCTCCAGCCGGCGCTCGCCGGCGACGCGCTCGGCGAGGTACGCCGCCTGCCGGCAGTTCTTGCGCACCATCGCCCCCAACCGGTCGAGGCCGTGCTCCTTTAGCGTGAACCACACCTTGAGCGCGGCGAACCCGCGCGAGAGGTCGGGGCCGTAGTCGCAGAACCACGGCGACCCGCCGGCGAGCCCGCGCTCGTGGCTCGTGAGGTAGCTCTGGTGGACCGAGAACGCGGCGCGGTGGCGCGCCCCGTCGCGCACCAGGAGGCAGCCCGCCGCGTACGGCACGTGCAGCCACTTGTGGAAGTCGAAGGCCAGCGAGTCGGCGCGCTCGATGCCGGCGACGAGTGGGCGCAGCGAGGCGCTCAGCGCGGCCATCGCGCCGAACGCCCCGTCGACGTGGAACCAGACCCCCTCGGCCGCGCAGACGTCGGCGAGCACGTCGAGGTCGTCGATCGCGCCGGTGTTCACGGTGCCCGCCGTGCCGACGACGCAGAATGGCAGGCGCCCGAGCGCGCGGTCGCCGGCGATCGCCCGGCGCAGCGCGTCCACGTCCATCCGGAAGTCCGGGCCGACCGGCACTACGTGCACCGCGTCCGCGCCGAGCCCGAGGAGCTCGAGCGCCTTGCGCGCCGAAACGTGCGCCTCCGCGGACGCGTACGCCACGAGCGGCCGTCCGACGGCGGCGACGCCGTGCCGGCGGACGTCGACGGTGTCCGAGGCGGCATTGCGCGCGACCGCCAGGCCCACCGCCGTCGCCATCGACGTCCCCGTGAGGAGAATGCCGCTGGCCCCAACCGGAAAGCCGAAGAGTGCGCGGAACCAGTCGATCACCTGCCGCTCGACGTACACCGGAGCGTGCTCGCGCCCGCCCAGGTTGCTGTTCATCGTCGCCGCGATCATCTCGGCCAGCACGCCGCTCGCGGTCCCGGTGCCGTGCACCCACCCCCAGAAGCGCGGGTGGATGTTGCCGGTCGGGTACGGCAGGATCAGCTCCCGAACGGCGTCCCAGACTTCGGTGACGGGGAGGGGCGCGTGCGGGGGCGGCTCGCGCAGCCGCTCCTTGACGGCGCGCGGCACCGGCCGCCACACCGGACGCCGCGGCACTGTCTGCAGGTAATCGAGCAGTTCGTCGAGCACCTGGTGACTGACGCGGCGGTAGTGCTCCCAGTCCTCGGGATCGAGCGTCTCGTTGAATTCGTCGACCTCCTCCCGCTCGGAGAGCGGAGTCGGCACGGAGTCGAGCGCGGCGCGAGAGGTGTCGTGGTCTGCCATGTCTCGTCGGAGTGGCGGGGTTCGCCGGTGGCCGCGCGCAAGATACCCCGGTGCACACGCACGCTCCAACTCGCCGCCGGACGGTCGTCACGGGTGCCCGCCGTATTTCCCTCGGAGGTGCGTGCGAAGCGCGCGCTGCATCGCCTTCGCATACGCGCGGTAGGCGGTCGCCGCCTGCTCGTCGACGCGCCGGTGCAGGTGCGCCAGCTCCCGGCGCAGGTCGCGCCAGTGCTCGAGCCGCCGCGCCTCGAGCTCGCCAGCTTCGATCGCGCGCCGCACGGCGCACCCGGGCTCGGTGTCGTGCGCGCAGTCACCAAAGCGGCACCGGGCGGCGAATTCGTCTACGTCCGCGAACGCGGCCTCGAGCCCGTCGTCGGCCGCCCACAGCTGCAGCTCCCGCAGTCCCGGGGTGTCGATCAGGAACGCGCCGGTCGCCAGCCGCACGAGCTCGCGGTGCGTGGTGGTGTGACGCCCCTTGCCGTCCCCGCGCACGGCGCCGGTGGCGAGCCGCGCCTCGCCGAGCAGCTGGTTCGCGAGCGTGGACTTGCCGGCCCCGGACGGCCCGAGCAGCACCGCAGTCTCCTCCGCGCGCAGGAGCGCGCCCAGGTGGTCGAGCCCCGCGCCGGTGACGGTGGAGACGGCCACCACGTCCACGCCCGGTGCCGCGGCGTGCGCCGCGGCACTGACCGCCGAGAGATCGTCGACCAGGTCGGACTTCGACAAGACGATGACGGGAATGGCGCCGCTCTCCCAGGCGAGCGTCACGTAGCGCTCGAGCCGGCGCTGGTTCGGGGGCGTGGGCAGCGCGGATACGATGAGGGCGACGTCCACGTTCGCCGCGACGACTTGAACGCGCGTGCGGCCCCCCGCCTCCTTGCGCCGAAAGGCGCTCCGCCGTGGCAGCACGGCGGTGATGATCGCGGGTCCCTCCGGCCGTGACCCACCGAGCGTCACCCAGTCACCGACCGTGGGCAGCGCCTCTGGGTCGGCGGCCTGGTGGCGGAGGCGTCCGGCAAGCACGGCGACCTGCTCCCCGCCGGCATGCCTCACGATGTAGCGACCGCGGTGCTGCGCGACGACGCGAGCTGGCTGTCCGTTTACCTGCTCGGCGCGCTCGACGTGCTCGGGACGGGCGGCCGGATCAAGGTCCGGGCTGCCCGCCGCGGTGTTGTGCGAAGACAATGGAGTGGGCTCCTGGTCGGAAGGGTGTCGAACGCCCTTCGAGTGTCATGGAGCCGGCCGCCAGCCGGCGGCCGGCGTGATCGAATCACGCTCGGCACGCCACGACGGGTGCGAGTCGAACCGTCAGACCAGGAGTTCGCCCGAGCTCGGGCTCGGGGGCCGGAGGTCCGCCGCTAACGCACCCGGCGTGGAGCCGGGACGGCGACGGACGGGACGGCGGAGCGCAGAGGCGCCTCAGAAAAGGAGGAGCGGTGCGCGGAGCGCACACCGAACCAACGTCATGCCAAGCGAGAGCAAGTCACACACAGCGTGCAGAAGCTTTACGCGCCCGGCGCCGCCGTCAAGGGGCACCGAGGGCCGTCGGGCGATGATTGCGTTCAGCGCGGCCGGGCCGTGAGCGTGAGGACATAGGCGGACGTGTCCGGCTTCTGATCGGCGATCGGGTACGGCTCGAGGTGAACGAAGCCCACATCGTACCCACGGAACGCGATCGTTCGAGGCTCGATGGTCGAGTGCAGCGTGGTGTCCGCCCGCTGCCCGCCGAGCGTCAGGCCCAGGCGTACGGCGGCATCCCCTTGCCAGACGCAGACGGCATTCATCGGGCAGCGCGAGTCGCTCAGTACGCTTTTGAATTCGACGGTGAGCCCGCCCCCTAGCTGCCGCTTCTCCCCTAGGCGGATCTGGATCGCGTCCCCCGGCACCTCCTCCCGCGATGATGCGTCACTCTCGCGATCGGGGTTGGCCGGAGAGGCCGGATAAGTGCGCTGGCAGCCGGCGAGCACGCAGCAGAGGACGAGAAATGAGCGAAAGTGCATGAGATCCGGATCGCGTCGGAAGTTCGGTGGTCACGAAGTGCGTAGTACACCCAGGGCCGCGGGTCCGCCCCGTGTGACAAGACCCTGGAGGGAGTGTAGTCCGTCACGGCGTCCGAGGGTCGGAGGGTCTCGGGTCTCGGGCAGCCCGCCGAGCCCGGGCAGTGGCCGAGCCGGGGCAGTCGCCGAGAGCCGAGCGCCGAGCGCCGAGAGCCGCTGCTTGCGGTACGCCGCGTGCTGCAACGAGGTCGCACGCCGCAGGCGAGTAGCCCTCATCCCGGACGATTCTCCAATGTCGATCTCGCGTTCACGAGTCGTTGCCGGCGCCCTCGCGGCGGCCTCGCTCGCGGTCCTGCCGCTGCCGGCGCAGCAGCCGGGCCAGCCAGCCACGCCGGGAAGTGTGCCGGCTCAGGCGCAGCCCGAGTATCCGCTCCCGCCGCTTCGCACCGCCAAGCCGCCGCTCCATGGCAAGCACTGGATGGCGATTACCGGCAAGCCCCTCGCCGCCACCGCCGGCGCGATGATGTTCCAGAAAGGGGGAAACGCTGTCGACGCGGCGGCCGCGATGCTCGCGGCTACCTGCACGATGTGGGACACCCTCTCCTGCGGCGGCGAAACGCAGGCGCTGATCTACCACCCCAAGCTCAAGAAGGTGATCGGGATCAACGCGCTCGGCGTCGCCCCCACCGGCGCCACGGCGGAGTTCTACCGGTCCAAGGGATACCGCTACCCGCCGGAGTATGGGCCCCTGGCGGCGGTGACGCCGGGCACGCCGGGCGGGCTCATGACGATGCTGGCCGAATACGGGACGCTGTCGCTCAAGGACGTCCTCGCCCCCGCGATCGAGCTGGCCGACGGCTACCCCATCGAAGCCCAGTTGGCGAACACGATCGAGCGGCAGAAGGCGCACATCAAGCAGTGGAAGTACTCACCGGCGATCATGCTCACGCACCTCGGGCAGCAGCGCGAGGCGCCGGAGCCCGGTGAGGTGTTCGTGCAGAAGGACCTCGCCGCCACGTTCCGCAAATTGGTCGAGGCGGAGCAGCAGGCGCTCCGGCATGGGAAGAGCCGCAAGGCCGCGATCTACGCCGCCAACGACCGCTTCTACAAGGGCGACATCGCGCGGGAGCTCGTTCGCGGCGCTCGCGAGGACGGCGCGCTCATCACGATACAGGACCTCGCGAACTGGAAGGTGCGCATCGAAGAGCCGGTCAGCACCACGTATCGGGGGATCGAGGTCTACAAGCTCCCCTTCTGGCAACAGGGGCCGGCGATGCTCCAGGCGCTCAACATCCTCGAGAACGCGGACCTCAAGGCGATGGGCTACAACTCGCCGAAGTACATCCACACCATCTACCAGGCGATGAGCCTCGCCTTCGCCGACCGCGACTTCTACTACGGCGACCCGTACTTCCCCCCCGCGGAGCCGGCCAAGGGACTGCTGTCGAAGCAGTACGCGAAGGCGCGCTATGCGGAGATCAACTGGGAGCGGAACGACTCGACCGTGAAGCCCGGCGACCCATACCCCTACCAGGGCGGCGCCAACCCCTTCAAGAACCTCCTCGCCGCGTGGAACCCGAACGCCGCTGCCGATTCGCAGCCGCTGAGCGGACAGCAAGACAGACTGCAGCCGGCCCCCTCGAACTTGCCGGCGCCCGTGACACCGTTGAAACCATCCCAACCCGATCGGCCGACGGTGAGAAAGCCGGGAGTCGGGAAGTCCGCAGCCCCGACTCCCGACTCCCGACCCACGACTCCCGGCCGTTCGGACTCCGCCTTCGCGGCGTCCTTCTACTCCGGCACGACGTCGATCGAGGCCGCCGACGAAGCCGGCTGGGTGGTCTCCGTCACGCCGAGCGGCGGGTGGGTGCCGGCGGTGATCGCCGGCCGGACGGGCATCGGGCTGAGCCAGCGCGCGCAGAGCTTCGTCACCGACGCGCGCGACGGACCGTTCAACGTCATCGAGCCCGGGAAGCGTCCACGCGTGACACTCACGCCGACCATCGCACTCAAGGACGGGCAGCCCTACCTCGCGTTCGCCGTGCAGGGCGGGGACTCGCAGGATCAGAACCTCCTGCAGTTCTTCCTCAACGTCGTCGAGTTCGGAATGACGGTCCAGCAGGCGACCGAGGCGCCCAACATCAACAGCTACCAGATGCGGTCGTCGTTCGGCGACCACGAGTCGCGTCCGGGTCGCATCCTCGTCGCGGCGTCCACTCCCGAGCGCGTGCGCGCCGAGCTGCGGCGCATGGGCTACACGCTCGACGTCGAGCGCCTGACGTCGGGCCCGATCAACGCGATCTTCTTCGACCGGGCGCACGGCACGCTCTGGGGCGGCTCGAGCAACCACGGCGAGGACTACGGCATCGGCTGGTAGTGGCCGCGGATGAACGCGGGCCTCGGATCGACGCGGATTCGTCCCTCGCACGAGCGAAGCCCCTCCCCCGAGTCAGGGTGAGGGGCTTCGTGCTGCGCCGCGAGCGATCCGCGTTCATCCGCGACCGCTCTGGTGCTGGTCAGCGCCCCACCATCGGGTGCCACGAGAGCCCGAGCGTGAAGCGCGTGCTGTTCGCGCCGATCTTGTAGCCCTCGACGGTCGTGTTCTGGAAGGTCGCGCGGCTGAACTCGCCGGTGGTCCACTTGAGACTCGCACCGAGCGCTAACGACGGAGCCACGAAGTACTGGGCGCCACCGCCGAGCGTGAAGCCCGTGCCGGAGATCGAGAGGTCTCCCGTCTGTGGGTTGCCCTGGTCGTCCACGATCGTGACGTTGCGCTGCACGGCGGCGCGGCCGGTGAGCCCCGCCTCGACGAACGGGACGAACGCGCGCTCGGCGCGCGCGAAGCTGAAGCGCGCCGCGAGGTCGGCGTGGCCCAGGCCGTAGCGCTCCTCGCCACCCGCGTCCATCGACGCCCCCGCCAGGTCGGCGACCACGGCGATCCTCGGCGTGAAGCCCCAGCCGAGTGAGAAGCTGAGCCCACCACCCGACCGGCCCTCGTCCGCGTCGTCTCCCTTGATGGCGGTGCCGTTCACGCCCACCCCGAGGGACAGGCGGCTGGTCTGAGCCTTGGCCGACGGGTCCGTCACGGACTGGGCCATGGCCGGCGTAGCGGTAACGAGCGCAAGCGCGCAGGCGACAACAGAAGACGGACGGAACACACGCCCTCCAGGCTATGAGAAGACAGTGGACAGTTCATATCAGACGAGCTCATCAATAAACCAGTCACTCCCTCCGTCACTCTGTCCATTCGTTGCCGCACGGCGGGCGTGCGAGTAGCCTACGCGCCGCGTGCTCTCCGAGGGGGCGCGCTAGCGTGAGCGCGCCCCCCTTGCCGCCCCGCCCGTCCCCGCCCGATGACCCACCTCACCTCCGTCGCTCGCAAGCCCCCGACTGCCGCCGACGCGGAGGAGGAGGTCTTCCCGTTCTCGGTGCCCGCCGTGCGCTCCCTCACAGCGCTCGACCTGAGCGCGCCCGTCACGTTCTTCGTGGGGGAGAACGGCTCCGGGAAGTCGACGCTGCTCGAGGGGATCGCGGCGGCTGCGGGCCTCCCCGTCGTCGGCAGCGACGACGTCGCCACCGACGTGACGCTCGTCGCCCAGCGCCGGCTCGCGCGGTCGTTCAAGCTCGCGTGGGCGCGGCGCACGGCACGCGGCTTCTTCCTCCGCGCCGAGGATTTCTTCGGCTTCACCAAGCGGCTCGCCCGGATGCGCGCCGAGTTCAGGCAGCGACTGGCGGAGCTCGACGAGGAGTACGAGGATCGCTCGGCGTACGCGAAGGGACTCGCGCAGGGGCCGGTGCACGCCTCGCTCGGCGACATGGAGCGGCGCTACGGCGCCGACCTGGACGCCAACTCGCACGGCGAGGCATTCCTCAAGCTGTTCCAGTCGCGGTTCGTGCCCGGCGGGCTGTACGTCCTCGACGAGCCCGAGGCGCCCCTGTCGCCGCAGAGCCAGCTCGCGCTGCTGGCGATGCTCGGCGACATGGTCGCGCAGGACGCCCAGTTCGTGGTCGCGACGCACTCGCCCATCCTGCTCGCCTTCCCCGGGGCCCGCATCTACAGCTTCGACTCGGCGCCGGTGCAGGAGGTGGCGTACGAGGAGCTGGAGCACGTCGCGTTCACCCGCGACTTCCTCAACAATCCCGAGCGCTACCTGCGCCATTTGACGGGGAGTGGGGAGTAGGGAGTGGGGGCTGCGGTCTGGAGTCTTCCCCGGGTTGTCACCCTGAGCGCAGCCGAAGGGCTCCCTCGGGATGATGACGTGTGCGGCTCGGGATGGCGTCCGGGCGTGAGCGAGGTTGGCTGCGAGCCCCACTCCCCACTCCCTGCCCTTCAGACTCCCGGCGGTAGGCTATATTCCGGGCATGGACTCCCGGACCGCCGCCCACGTCCTGAACGAGATCGCCGCGCTGCTCGAGCTGCACGGCGAGAACAAGTTCAAGACGCGCGCGTATCGGACCGCCGCCAAGGCGGTGATCGCGCTGGACACGGACGACCTCGCTCCTCTGCACCATTCCGGCGAGCTCGCCGCCCTGAAGGGGCTCGGCCCCGCCACGCTCGCCGTACTCGAGGACCTGATCGCCACCGGCGACTCCGAGTACCTCGAGCTGCTGCGCGAGAAGACGCCCGAGGGGCTGATCGAGATGCTGCGGGTCCCCGGGCTCGGCACGGCCAAGATCCACCTCATCCACCAGGGGCTCGGCATCGAGACGCTGCTCGAGCTCGAGGAGGCCGCGCGCGACGGCCGGCTGGCCAAGCTCCCCCGCTTCGGGGAGAAGACGGCGGAAAAGGTCCTCAAGGGGATCGCCTTCCTCAAGGAAACGGGCGCGCTCGTCCTCTACCCGCACGCCAGCGCCGAAGCGCACCGGCTGCTCGCGGGCGTCCGGCGCCATCCCGACGTCGTGCGCGCCGAGCTCGCCGGGTCGGTGCGCCGCCGGCGAGAGGTGATCCGCGACATCGACATCGTCGCCGTCGTGCGCGGCTCACCGGCGACGGTGGCCGCGTCATTCGCGCGGGCGCCGGGCGTGCGCGACATCGTCGGCGGGGGAAGCCGGTCGATCACCGTGCGCTACGTGGACGGCACGCTCCTCGACCTGCACTGCGTCCGCCCGACGCAGTTCGCCGTCGCCCTCTGGCGCGCCACGGGGAGCCCGGAGCACGAGGCGGAGGTCCGCGCCCGGGCCGCCGAGCGCGGCCTCTCGATCGTCGACGACGAGCTGCTAGACCGCGCCGGCAACCGGGTCCCCGTGGACAGCGAGGCGGCCCTGTACGGCGCCGTCGGACTGGCCTTCGTCCCGCCGGAGTTGCGCGAGGGGCTCGGCGAGGTCGCCGCCGCCGCGCAAGGCGCCCTGCCCCGCCTGGTGGACCCCGGCGACATCCGGGGCGTGCTGCACTGCCACTCGGACTACTCCGACGGATCGGCCACGATCGCCGAGATGGCCCGCGCCGCCCGCGACCGCGGCTGGCGGTACCTCGGCATCTCCGACCACTCGCAGAGCGCCTTCTACGCCGGCGGCCTGACGCGCGACGCCGTCCTCCGCCAGCACGACGAGATCGACGAGGTGAACGCTGCGCTCGCCTCGTCCGGCTTCCGCGTACTGAAGGGGATCGAGGCGGACATCCTCCCGTGTGGGCGCGTCGACTACGACAGCCAGGTGCTCGACCGGTTCGATTACGTGATCGGCTCCATTCACTCCCGCTTCGGGATGAGCGAGACGCAGATGACCGAGCGCGTGCTCAAGGCACTCGACGACCCGCACCTCACCATCCTCGGCCACCCCACGGGGCGGCTGCTGCTCACGCGCGAACCGTACGCGATCGACATGGAGGCCATCATCGAGCGGGCCGGCGAGGTCGCCGCGGCGATCGAGCTGAACGCCGACCCCCACCGCCTCGACCTCGACTGGCGCCTCTGCCGGACCGCCAAGGAGCACGGCGTGCTGATCGAGATCGGCCCCGACGCCCACTCCACGCACGGCCTCGACAACGTCGAGATCGGCGTCGGGATCGCGCGCAAAGGGTGGCTCGAAGCCAGCAACGTGCTCAACGCACGCTCGGCGGACGAAGTGCTACAGTTCGCGGCGCAGCGACGGAATGGTGCGGCGGTCGGCGTCGCCACGGAGTCTGATAAGCGTCGGGCGTCGGGCGTCGGGGGGCGGCGAGCGGAGAGCGACGAGGGCGATGGCGCGTAAGGAATCCGGCGCGCGGCAGCCACTGTCGCAGGCACGTCCATCGGCGGCTCGCTCCCGCGGCGCGCAGACACGGGCGCCCGCCAAGACCAACGCTCCCCACTCCCCGCTCCTCCCCCCTCGACGCCCGACGCCCGACGCTCCGCTGCCGGAGCGCAGCGGCGTACTCCACAACCGGAAGCGCCGCGGCACGCCCAAGGGTGCCGCGCTCAAGGCGCACGCCGCCCACGTCTACGCCTGGCTCGCCGGGGCCTACCCCAACGCCCACTGCGAGCTCGAGCACGAGACGCCGCTCCAGCTCCTCGTCGCCACCATCCTCAGCGCGCAGTGCACCGACAAACGCGTGAACATGGTGACGCCGGCCCTGTTCGCGAAGTACCCGACCGCGCAGGCGCTCGCCGCCGCGCCGCTGGCGGACGTCGAGGCGCTCGTGAAGACCACGGGGTTCTTCCGCAACAAGGCCAAGAACATCGTCGCCATGGCCCAGGCACTCGTCGCCGACCACGGGGGCGGGGTGCCGCGCACGATGGACGAACTGACGAGGCTGCCGGGCGTCGGCCGCAAGACCGCGAACGTCGTCCTCGGCAACGCGTTCGGCGAGAACGAGGGGATCGTCGTCGACACGCACGTCGCGCGGCTCTCGGCCCGCCTCGGGCTCACCACCGAGACCGACGCGGTGAAGATCGAGCAGGCGCTCATGCCGCTCGTGCCGCGCGAGGAATGGACGATGCTCTCCCACCTCTTCATCGCCCACGGCCGCACGATCTGTGATGCCCGCAAACCGAAGTGCGGAGCGTGCGGCCTGAGCGACGTGTGCCCGTCGGCGAGGCTGTAGTACGCTCCTTTAGGTAAACCCCCGTCTCAATTCCCGCGCGGGGCGACGGGCGGCGACAGCCGGTTCGACGCCGGCAATCGCGGAGCGCACCTTACTTGAAAATCCGCCGGAGCACGACACCATCCACCGCTTCCACAGGCTTCACTCCCGCCACGCTCGCAAGGGTCGGCGCAAGGTCAACGGTGCGCACGAACTCCTCGTAGCGCCCAGGGCGGAAGACCGGCCCGTAGAAGATCAGCGGCACGTGAGTGTCGTAGTCGTGTGGCGAGCCGTGCGTGGTCACCGGCGCGTACGCTCTCCAGACACTCCCCGGGGTGAGTGTCACGACCAGTTCGATGGCTGCGTCGGCTGGGAATTGATGCACCCAGCGACGCGCGATCGCGTCCGTGGACTGGTCCGCCTTCAGCAGGTCGCGCCAGCGATCGACGCGCAGGACGCCGGGAACTTGCCGCGCGTCCGCGGCAAGGCGAGCGACCAGTGAGTCCGCGTTCACGCGCGTGCGCTTGAGCGCCGGCCGGTTCAGCACCACGATCGGGGGCTCCACGACGACCATCCCGGTGTCCGCGGCCGCCGCGCGCAACGCGGCGTGCGTGCGCTCGATCAGTGGCTGCAGGTCGACGCGCGCGGGCCCGGGCCTCGCGCCACTCGGCGCCAGCTCGGGGATCGGGGCTACGCCGTGGTCGGCGGTGAGCACGAGCGCGACGCGAGCGGAGTCGCGCAGCCGGTACAGTGAGTCAATGAACCCGCCGAGCGCTCGGTCGAGGCGCACGACCTGGTCGTGCATCTCTCTTGAGTCGGGTCCGTAGCGGTGGCCGATGAAATCGGTGGCCGACAGCGATACGCTCAGGACGTCAGTCTGCGGGCCGCGTCCGAGCGGGAGCGAGCGCAGGCCCTCGAGCGCCAAGTCGAGGGTGACCTCGTCGATCCACGGCGTCACGCGCACGTAGCTCGCGGCGGCGGCACTGTCGACCGGCACCTGGTGCGGGAACGTGAAGTCCTGGCCCCCGGCCTCGAATTCGATGCTGTCGCGCTCCGGGTAGGCGGTATCGGGCAGCGCGAGCTGCCAGGCTTGGCCGGCCCGCCGTTGCGCGCTGTGCCGGTCGTTGAACGCCCGCACCCAGCTCGGGAGCGACTCGGCGTAGTAGGCACTGGTCGTGAAGCGCCCGTCGGGCACGTACCAATAGACTTGCTCCCGCGCACGGCCCACGGGGAGGATGGCGGAGCGATCCTTCGCCGAGACGCTGAGGGCGCGGGTGCGCGGGTCACCGGCGCGCAGCCAGTCGACGAGTGTAGTGCCGCGAAACCGGGCCGGGGAGGCGCCCCGCTCGATAGCAGTCCCGATCAGCGGCGCACCCGAGTCCTCGACGCCGGCCCAATTTGACCAGATGTTGGTCGATCGTGGAAACCGCCCCGCGAGCAGGGTGGCGTGCCCCGGGGCGGTCTCGGTGATCGCGTGGTCGTGATGGGCGTTGGTGAAGCGCGCCCCGCCCCGCACCAGCCGCGCGAGACCACCATTGAGCTGCGGCCCGAACCGATCGAGGTAATCGGCCCGCATTTGGTCGACGGTAATCAAGACGATGAGCGACGGCCGAGCCGGCGGCGCTACGTCGGCCCCTGCCCGGGCCTGCGCCCGGGCCGACTCCACTCCGGCCAGGAGCGCAAGGGCGCCGAAAAGGCAGCGGCTCATGCGCTAATGTGCGGCGCGCCCCCAACGCAGGCAAGCACGTTGGGCGCGCCCTGCCCATGGCGCAAAATTGTCCGTACACGAATATTCGTGCGACTGCCCGGCACGCTTCGCCCCCGGAGGGCGCCCGATGACGACTGAGAAGGTGGGACGCCCACTCTTGGCGCCGGCGACGAGAACCATCGTGCGCGTCGCCGGCTATTACGCCCTACTCCTGGGAGTTTCAGCGTACGCGTGGCGCCACTTGCCGCGCACGCAGGTC
>Ga0307416_100000200_pt1 | contig 31298 bp, 30 predicted proteins | sample DK1Cmetagenome_2_FD_203821 | JGI IMG/M metagenome (GOLD analysis project Ga0307416, IMG submission 203821) | Maize rhizosphere microbial communities from greenhouse at UC Davis, California, United States - DK15-C-3 | ecosystem: Host-associated > Plants > Roots > Rhizosphere > Soil | place...
CAGCACTCGGTTGACCACGAAGCCAGCTGCATCCTTGACCAGCACGCCGTTCTTCTTCAGCGTCTTCGCGACCTGAAACGCCGTGGCGAGAGTTTCATTGTCGGATGCCGGACCGCGGATGATCTCAACCAGCGGTAGCACCGCCACGGGATTGAAGAAGTGGAAGCCGATCACCCGCTCGGGATGATCAAGATCTGCCGCCATCTGCGTGACTGACAGCGAAGAGGTGTTCGTCGCTAGCACGCAGCTGTCGGAGACATGCTTCTCAAGATCGGCGAAGACTTGCTTCTTGATCGACATCTCCTCGAAGACGGCCTCGATCACGAAGTCGCAGTCGGCGTAATCGGCCAGCTCGGTCGTGCCGGAGATCAGCGCTCGCAGCCGGTTCGCTTCATCGGCGGAGATTCGCCCCTTGCCGAGCAGCTTGTCAATCTCCGCCGATACATATCGGATCCCCTTGTCTACGCGCTCTTGATCGACATCGGTGATGACCACCGGCACCTGCAAGCGACGCACGAAGAGCAGGGCAAGCTGGGTCGCCATGAGCCCGGCACCAACGATGCCAACCTTGGTCACCGGCCGCGCCAGAGCGGCATCGGGGGCACCGGCTGGCTTGCGGGCACGGCTCCGAACAAGATCAAAGGCGTACAGACTCGCTCGCGTCTCGGCGCTCATGATCAGATCGGCCAGCGCCTGATCCTCGGCAGCAAACGCCTCCGCGCGGCCCGAGGTCTTGGCCGCCGCCATCAGCTCAAGCGCTCGGTACGGTGCGGGAGCGGCGCCAAAAACCTTGCTATCAACGAATTCCCGGCCGCGGGTGAGGGCCTCATCCCAAGCCGCTCCCCGGTCGACCTGGGGCCGACTCACCGTCACCGACCCGATGACGATCCGACCGGCCCAGTCCAGTGATTGAGCCAGGAAGTCAGCGCCGTCGAAGATCGCGTCGGCTAGGCCAAGCTCGTACGCCTGGCGGCCGTTTAGCATTTTGTTCTGGTTGAGTGGATTTTCGATGATCAACTGGACGGCCGAGTCGGCGCCAATCAGATTGGGCACCAGGAACGTGCCGCCCCAACCCGGAAGGAGACCCAGGAAGCATTCGGATTGAGCGATTGCGTGGGCAGCGGCGGAGACCGTCCGGTAGTGACAGTGCAGAGTGAGCTCCAACCCGCCGCCGAGCGCCAGCCCGTTGATCAGGGCGAAGGTCGGCACACGCGAGGTGTGCAGCTTGTCAAACACGGCATGCCCGATGCGGCCAATCGCCAGGGCCTGATCGCGGTTAACGATCTTGGCTATCCCAGATAGATCGGCGCCCGCCATCAGCATGAATGGCTTGCCAGTGATCGCGATCGCCACGATGTCGTCACGTGCAAGTGCGGTATCAAGAGCCCGATTCAATTCGCCGAGCCCACGCGGACCGAGAGTATTGGGTCGAGTGTGATCACGCCCGTTGTCCAGGGTGATCAACACCGCGGTTCCCGAGATGTGTGGCAGTCTGATGTCCCGGCTCAGTGCCCGCGTAACTACCTCGCCCTCGCTGACCGCCGCGGCCTGTGCAATCAGCTGCTCGAGTTCGTCGCGGTTCATCACTTCCCCTCCAACTCGGCGGTGAAATGTGGGTTTTCCCAAATGACGGCACCGCCCATGCCGAGACCGACGCAGAGCGTCGTGAGGCCGTAACGGACCTCGGGGTGCTCCTGGAATGCCCGCGCCAAGTGGATCATGAGCCGCACCCCCGAGCTAGCGAGCGGGTGCCCGAGGGCGATCGCACCACCGTAAGGATTGAGCCGCGGATCGTCGGCAGCCAGCCCGAAATGATCACAGAAGGCCAGCACCTGGACCGCGAAGGCCTCATTGATCTCGAATGCGCCGATGTCGGTGATCGTCAACCCTGCTTTGGCCAGCGCCTTCTCGGTCGCGGGAATCGGGCCGACGCCCATGAGCTCGGGATCGACGCCAGCAAAGGCGTATGAGACAAGCCGCATGGCGACTGGCAAGCCAAGCTCCGATGCGACAGTCTCCGCTGCGAGCAGGCAGGCGGTTGCGCCATCATTTAGTCCTGCCGCATTACCTGCCGTCACCCTCCCATGCGGCCGGAAAGGCGTCCTCAAAGTCGCCAGCGCTTCCACAGTGGTCCCGGGCCTCGGCTGCTCGTCAGCGATCGCGAGACCCCAGCCAAACTCCGAGCTCGGGGTTGCAACGGCGACCAGGGACTCTTGAATCACGCCCTGCTCATAAGCCCGCTGCACCCGCTGCTGACTCAGCGCGGCAAAAGCATCGGCTCGCTCCTTGGTAATCTCCGGAAAACGATCATGAAGATTTTCGGCTGTTGACCCCATGATCAACGCTGACTGGTCGACCAGCTTCTCGGCGACGATTCTGGGGTTGGGGTCGATGCCCTGACCCATCGGATGCCGGCCCATGTGCTCCACGCCGCCCGCAATGGCGACGTCGTACGCGCCAAAGGCGATACCCGAAGCGGTCGTCGTCACTGCGGTCAGCGCTCCCGCGCACATTCGATCGATGGCAAAGCCGGGCACGGTACGTGGCAGCCCGGCGAGCAGCGCGGCCGTACGCCCGATGGTCAGACCCTGATCACCGGTCTGTGTTGTTGCAGCGATGGCGACATCATCGATGCGGTCCGGCGGCAGTTGGGGGTGGCGGCGCAGCAGTTCTCGGATGCAGTGGACGACGAGGTCGTCGGCCCTTGTTTGGGCGTACATAGAGCCAGCTTTGCCGAAAGGGGTACGGACGCCGTCGACGAAGACGACTTCCCGATTTTCGCGAGCCATACCGGAATATTACTTACCAGTAACCCAAGTCCGTCGGCCAAAGCCGAGGCAGATGACAGCGATGCCCAGCCAAATATCAGCTTGTTGGCCGCGCCTTGTCGGGATTTGCCAAAAGCGGACTAATGGCCGCAACCGTCAGCTTCCGCTGCCAGGGTCGCGCACCAAGATCGGCCAGCGTCTGATCGACCGATTCCTCGGTCACTGGCGTCGGCGGCCGCCAGGCCAAACGACGTAGATGTTCTGGCGTGATGAGATTTTCGACCGGTAGCTCATGCCGTTCGGCGATCGCCAGCAGTGCAGCGCGTACCGCCGCGAGGCGGGCGGCGGCACCGGGATTCTTAGCGGGCCACATCCGAGACTGCGGTGGCCCATCGTTGGGAATATGCATCGGCGGAAGCGCATTCTCCGGCATCTGCGCCGCCGTGTTGAGGGCGTCCAGCCAACTGGCTTCCGAGCGCCTGGCCTGACGCCGCCCGAAGGCTGGGATCTTTCGCAGCGTGGCCCGATCTGGGTGCTTGTGAGCGGCGAGCTCGGTGATCGCAGCATCGGGCAGGATTCTGCTGGGCGCTTTATCCAACTCCTGAGCGATGGCGTCCCGGGCGTACCAGAGCTCGGCGACGTATGCCAAGCCGCGACGGGTGTGGACATGATGAATGCCCGAGGTACGGCGCCAGGGATCACGCCGCGGCTCCGGACCAATCCCTGCGCCGGCAACGAGTGCGGCAAACTCTTGTTCGGCCCATGGCCACTTGCCTGTCTCAACGAGCCTAGCCGCGAGCTCACCACGGAGTTCGATCAAAAGCTCGACGTCAAGGGCGGCGTAGATCAGCCACTCCTGGGGCAGCGGACGCCGTGACCAGTCAGAGGCGGAGTGCTCCTTGAGCAGCCGTACGCCGAGGAGTTCTTCGATCATCGTGCCCAAGGCGACCCGTGGATAGCCGAGCAAGCGAGCCGCTAACTCGGTATCGAACAGCGTTGTGGGGACCAGCCCCACCTCGTAAAGGCAGCGTAGGTCCTGGCTCGCCGCGTGGATGACCCACTCGGCACCCGACACTGCGGCACCGAGTGCGGAGAGATCCGCCGGCTGACCGAAAGCGATCGGATCAATCAGGTGGGTACCCGAACCAGCGCGGCGCAGTTGGATGAGATAGGCCCGCTGGCTGTAGCGGAAGCCGTGTGCTCGTTCAGCGTCGACCGCAACAGGTCCGCTGCCGGCCCGCAGCGCCGTAATGGTTTGTCGCAACGCGTCGGGAGTTGTGATGGTCGATGGCACGCCTTCGGTGGGCGTGGTAAGTAACTCAGTTTCCTGATCAAGATCAGGTGCGGCGAGTGGTAGGTCGGTCAATGTCTCCGGGAACTTCGGCTCGGCGGTTTGCGCCGAGAAGGCATCAGTACCACCCCGGCGGGCAACGGTGGCAAACCAGCTAGCGTACAGAGTAGTTCAGCCCAGCCATCCAGATGAGGGGCCAATCCGGCGCCTTCAACCAGCGAGGGCGTCCAAGAGGCGCGTATCTCGATCTCCGCGCGTGAAGGCTCGGCGGCCATTCCTCCAAAGGAATCGCTGGAGACCGATGTCACCGTCCCACTCGGGGCGTCGTAGTCGGCCTTGTGATTCTCCAGCGCATCGATCAACCACGACCAACCCACACTTGGCAACAGCGGGTCAGTCACGATCTCCGGATCGATATCGGCCCGCGCAAAGGTCACACAACGAAACGTGCCCTGCCATGCGGTGTTTCCGGCCGGGTCGTGGAGCAGCACGAAACGACCGCTACCGAGTTCTTCACTTCCTGCGACTACGTCAGCGGTGATCGCTGCTGAGTAGGGCGCTATTCGCTGGGGCGCAGGAAGCTCCTCGACGTGGAGCTCAGAGCGCCAAGACGCTGATCTCAGGTCCTCAAGGGCCCGGCGGAATGCGTCGGGGGCGCCTTCGACGTTTGCGCCAGCCGTGTCGCCATTGGCTGCCATCCGACGAGCCTATTCTCACCGCCAACTGCGGCCCGTCTCGACGCGCCGCTCTTGTCCACCATGACAAGATTCACGAGTGTCCGCTCTGGCTCCGGATCTTCCTCTGCTCGTAGCCGCATGTCGCAAAATTCATCCGGACGACCGCGTGCCGGTCTGGTTCATGAGGCAAGCTGGCCGTTCGCTGCCGGAGTATCGGGCCGTCCGACAGGGCATCGGCATGCTCGAGAGCTGCATGCGACCGGAGCTGGTCGCCGAGATCACGCTGCAGCCGGTGCGCCGTTATGGAGTCGACGCTGCGGTGCTGTACTCCGACATCATGCTGCCGCTCAAGGCTGCCGGCGTAGAGCTAGACATTGTCTCCGGTCGCGGACCTGTGATCGCTCGACCCATTCGAACGGAAGCAGATCTTGGCCAGCTTCAACGGTTGGATCCCGATCGCTTGTCGTATGTCAGCGAAGCCGTGAATTTGATCACCAGCGAGCTCCGCGGTGTGCCGCTGATTGGCTTTGCCGGTGCGCCGTTCACTCTCGCCAGCTATCTGGTTGAGGGCGGCCCCAGCCGTGACTACGCCGCAACGAAATCCTTGATGATCAGTAAGCCTTCGCTGTGGCAGGAGATGTGTACGCGGTTGGCCGATCTGTCTGCGGCCTTCCTTCGCCTGCAGGTCGCGGCCGGTGCCAGTGTCGTACAGCTCTTCGACTCGTGGGCTGGGACCTTGAGCGTTGAGGATTACCGACGGTACGCCCAGCCCCACTCGGCCCGGGTGCTGGCCGCGCTGGCCGACACCGGAGTACCGCGGATTCACTTTGGTGTGGGGACCTCTGAGTTACTCGACATGATGGGCGCAGCCGGCGCTGAAGTGATCGGCGTTGACTGGCGGCTGCCGCTGGCTGAAGCGAGTCGGCGGGTAGGCCACCGCTACGCCTTACAAGGCAACCTTGATCCGGCGTTACTGTCGGCTCCTTGGCCGGTGCTGTCCGATCGGGTACGGGAGGTCATCTCCTCCGGCGCCGTCGCGCCGGGCCATATCTTCAACCTCGGACACGGAGTACCACCGGACGCGGACCCCGCAGTGCTGACCATGATCGTCGAGTTGGTGCACAGCGAGGGTCCGCAGCTGCGCCGTACGGCTCGGGAGCGGTACCTGGCGGCCACGGCTGGCGGCATATGACGACCGCTGTTGTTGTCGGGGGTGGCATCAGTGGATTGAGCGCCGCTCGGCTGCTTGCCATGGCCGGCTTCGACGTGATCGTGCTGGAGGCGGCACAACGCTGGGGCGGCAAGCTTTCACCGCTGCTGCTCAATGGGGTTCGCCTGGATGCTGGCGCCGAATCGATCTTGGCACGGCGGCCAGAAGGGCTTGATCTTGTCGCTGATCTAGGCCTGGCTGATCAGGTGGTGCAACCTAGCGCCGCCCAGCCTCGGCTGTATATCGGCGGTCGGCTGCACGCTTTGCCGGCCTCAGTGCTCGGCGTACCAACCGAGCCGAGTCAGTTGGCCAGTCTGTTGTCGGATCAGGCCCTCCGGTTTCTGAAGTCTGAACCGGACCGACCGGCGCCGGCTTTTGATCATGATCTTGCGATTGGCCGCTTTGTGGACGAGCGCTTGGGCGTCGAAGTTACCGATGTGCTGTTGGAGCCGCTGCTCGGTGGGGTCTATGCCGGAAACTCCCGCCGGCTGTCATTCCAAGCCGTGGCACCGGAACTATTCGAGAGGGCCAAGCGCGGTGGTTCGCTGTTGCGGCATGCGCAAGAGATCGTCGCTCAGGGCAAGCAAACTCCGGTGTTCGCCGGGCTACTCGGCGGCGTCTCGATCTTGATCGACGCCCTCGTCGATGATCTTGTTCGGCGTAGCGTGGTCATGCGGCTTAAGGTGACGGTGCAGAGCCTGGAACGGACGGATCGTGGATTCCGGTTGATGATTGACAGAGCCGATCAGCCGGAGACGATCATGGCGGACACTGTGCTGCTGGCCGCTCCGGCCCCCGCGACCGGACGGTTGCTATCGGGACTGGTGCCGTCGGCAGGAAAGTTCGCCAGACTGCCGTACGCATCCGTTGCAATGATCACCCTCGCGGTACGTGGAGTCCGAACCGATGCGTCAGGCGTGCTAGTGGTACCCGGTGAACTTCCGACGATCAAGGCAGTGACGTACTCCTCGATGAAGTGGTCGTGGGTTGCCTCGCAGGCACAACAAGCATGGGAGCCAGATATAGAAATCATCCGGATCAGTGTCGGACGACACGGTGAAGCCGCGACCTTGCACCTCGATGACAGAGCACTTATTGAGCGGACCTTTGCCGAGGCGAGGACGATACCTGGCTGGGAGGTGGCGGACCTTGTGCAAGGAACGGTCAGCCGGTGGGGTGGCGGGTTGCCTCAGTATCAGGTCGGGCACCGCGAGCTCGTTGCACGATTGCGCGACGAGGTAGCGGATGTCCCGAGGCTTGCGATAGCCGGCGCGGCCCTGGATGGAATTGGCATTCCGGCCTGCTTGGCTTCCGCCCGTGCGGCGGCTGCGGCGCTTATGGCTGACGGTGGTGGAATGATCGAGAGTGAAGATCAACTCGAAGAGAGCGAGAGATGAAGGCGCGCGAGATCAACTGGACCATTCGCTACACCATGTGGTCGGTGTTCAAAAGGAATAGGCAACTCGACGATTCGCCGCTAGACACTGCGAATGCAGCGCTGAAGGCGATCGACCATGTGACACAAGCGGACGACTTGGTGATCCGTGGCTGGTACGACATTGCCGGCTTGCGGGCCGACGCCGACCTCATGGTCTGGTGGCACGCGCCGAGCTCCGACACGTTGCAGGATGCCTATCACGCGCTCCGCCGCTCTGAGCTCGGCCTGCATTTGACGCCGGTTTGGTCACAGATGGCTCTGCATCGTCCGGCCGAGTTCAACAAGGGCCACGTACCGGCATTTATGCAGGATGAGGAGCCCAAGGCCTATCTCTGCGTCTATCCGTTCGTCCGCTCTTACGAGTGGTATCTGCTTCCGGATGAGGAACGCCGCGCCATGCTCACCGAGCACGGCATGCTGGCCCGGCCCTATCCCGACGTACGCGCCAACACCGTCTCCTCGTTCGCCCTGGGCGACTACGAATGGATCCTGGCGTTCGAAGCCGACCAGCTGTACCGGATTGTCGATCTGATGCGGGCGCTACGCGCGGCCGCTGCACGTCGCCACACCCGCGAAGAAGTGCCCTTCTTCACTGGCCGCCGTCGAGAGCTGAACAGCATTCTCGAGCTCTGGTAAAGCCAGGCGCCTTCCTTCAGGAGCGGGCGGGCTCGAGCGTCAGCGACACCGAGTTGACGCAGTAGCGCAGGTCGGTTGGCGTGTTATAGCCCTCGCCGGCGAACACGTGACCGAGGTGAGAGTCACATTTTGCGCAGCGCACCTCGACTCGCTTCATGAAGAGCGACTTGTCCTCGATGTAGCGCACTCGGTCCTCGGCTAGCGGCGCGAAGAAGGAAGGCCAGCCGCAGTGCGACTCGAACTTCTGATCGCTTCGGAAGAGCTCATTCCCACACGCCCTGCAGCGGTAGACGCCTTCAGTCTTGGTGTCGGTGTACTCACCGGTGAAAGGCCGTTCGGTCCCCGCCTCGCGGAGAACGTGGTACTCGAATGGGTTCAACTGGGCACGCCACTCGGCCTCGGACTTGATGACCCTGCCTACCTGAGCGGCTGGGCCAACCTGAGCGGCCGGATCGTTCTGCGTGTCGGTCATGTCTACCCTCTCGCAGCTTTTCGGTCTGTCTGCAATCGACAGTACTCACCTATGCTGACGCCATGCCGGTGCCAGCGGTCGAACTCGAAGTCGGTAACCGTACGGTAAGGGTGACCAGCCCGGACAAGATCTATTTTCCCGAGGTTGGATTGACCAAGCTCGACATCGTCTCCTATGTGCTAGCGGTGGGCGATGGCATCTTCGCCGCGCTGAAGAATCGGCCCGTCACGATGGAGCGTTGGCCAGGCGGCTATCGGCCTGATGTGAAGCTCAGCACCCGAAGCGATCACCACGGTGAGGCGTTCTATCAGAAGCGCGCCCCTTCTAAGGGCATGCCCGATTGGGTAGAGACCGTGAGGATCACATTTCCCTCCGGAAGGACGGCCGACGAGGTTTGCGCAACCGAGTTGGCGACCATCGCCTGGATGGCCAATCTCGGCACGCTGCGCTACCACCCGTGGCCGGTCACGAGGGCTGACACCGAGAAAGTCGATCAACTACGTATTGATCTTGATCCGCAGCCGGGAACGGATTTTTCTGATGCGGTACGGGCGGCACACGAGTTGCGTTCGGTGCTGGAGGATGCTGCTCTTGTTGGCTTTCCCAAGACCAGCGGCGGTCGCGGCGTACACGTCTTCGTGCCTATAGAGCCGATGTACGGCTTTATCGAAGCGCGGCATGCTGTGATCGCGCTGGGTCGCGAATTGTCCCGCCGGATGCCCGAGCACGTGACGGTGAGCTGGTGGAAAGAAGAGCGCGGCGCACGGATCTTCGTCGATTTCAACCAGATGGCTCGGGATCGCACTATCGCGTCGGCGTATTCCATTCGCCCGACGCCGACTGCCGTGGTGTCGGCGCCTTTGACCTGGGAGGAGCTGAGCGACGTCGCACCGCAGGACTTTACCGTGAGCTCGATGCCTGCCAGATTCGCCGAAGTTGGAGATGTATGGCGGCCCTTCTACGAGTTGGAGCCACGAAGCATTGACACGGCGCTTGAGATGTACGCCCGTGATGAGCGGGAGCTTGGCACCGGAAAGTACGGCGGGGCCGAGATGCCGTATCCGCCGGACTACCCGAAGATGCCGGGTGAGCCGGCCCGAGTCCAACGAAGCCGAATGACTCAAGAAACAAGGGAAAAAGAGGGACTCGCATAGATGGACGCCCGGAAGCTGACGCCCCACCATCTCCCTTGACGCCCCACCTATATGTGGAGCGGCAAGGGAGAATCTGGGGCGTGAAGCAGGTAGGTGGGCCTCACCAAGCCATCACACACGCCACTGCTACTTTGCCTTCGCTGGGCGCTTGCTAGAGGGAACGGTGATTTCGAAGATCGGGCTACTGAAGCTGAGCGCCTGATCCATGGCCTTCGCTTGTTGAGTTAGCAACTCGCCGGCCTCCTTAAGAGCCTCACCAGCGGCGCGAGTGGTCTTCGCGGCTTGCTGCAGGCCTTCCAGCACCTGCCGCATTGGAGCAAGCGCTTGTTCGGTCAGCTGTCGCTGGAATTCTGCTTGAGCTTCTAAGGCTTTCTGGATGACCTCCAGCTGCTGCTGCATCGGAGCGAACATCAGCTGCCAAGATTCAGCCGCATTAGAACCGAGCCCAGCCTTTTGAAACTGCTCGATCATGTCCCACCAGGCCTTCATCGGATCATTGACAGTGGCCACGTCATCCGCCCTTTGCGCTCGCCGTTGCAATGCGACCTCAGTGTAAAGTCCGCGGTCGGCTTCCGACCCCTCGCCCGTACGCGGTGACGATGCCAAAGCTAGTTTGACCGGTGGGCTCGCACTCTCCATGGGCCATCGCAAAACACCGTTGGCGAAGGCTCGGTCACCGTGGGCTCTGTCCATCACTACCTTGCTGAGGCTCGATAGCTGGTGAACAGAGCACCGTCGTCGGCGTAGAGGGCGTGATGGAGCCGAAATGAGCTCGGTACGGGAAGTGCAGCCCCGCTGGTGGAACGCAGACCTTGGCCGCCGACGACAACAGGCGCTAGCGTCAGGGCGACCTCGTTGACCACGCCCGCCGCGAGGAGGTCGTTGTGCAGCCGTGGGCCACCCTCGCATAGCAGCCGCGGCAGCCCGGTGCCGGCAAGTTGATCAACGATCATGGCCAAGTCGAGTACGTCGCCCTCCGCCTCCAGCACGGTAATACCGGCAGCGCGCAGCGGGTCAAGATCAGCAGGCAACTTGCCAGCCGTAGTGATGATCATGACGGCGCCGCCCTCGCCTTCAGCTGGCGTCGCGACCGTCGGATCAAGATCAGCGCTCGCCGAGATGATCACCAAAACCGGATAGGGCGCCAGGCCTTCCTGCTCCCGGATCTGAAGCTGCCAGGGTTCAAGATCAACGGCTCGGTAGCCCTCGAACCGGACCGTGTTGGCGCCGACCAGTATCGCATCGGCCAGTGACCGCTGCACAGCGAACACATGCTGGTCACTCGGAGTATTGATGGTGCCGGATCGGCCGTCGGGACCTTGTACAGATCCGTCGAGAGACATGACGAAATTAGTACGAACCCAGCCCCGGCCCTCCGGCGCCGGGAGGCGATAAAGCTCAATCAGCTCGGAATCATCGACAGTTCGGGGTGCTCCACCGTCAGGACCGAAGATCAGCTGCACCCCACCATCGTCGCACGTCAGGCACCCGAAGCCGGCACGTCGACATGCGGCAGAATCGGCGCATGGCGAAGCAAAGCAACGTTGAGGATAGGCATGAGTTGATCACGGAGTCGGTTAGTTCACTGCTCCGATTGCCGCTCGGCGGTGTAGATATGGCAGCGCTTGATCCGGCAGCGACGCCTGGCTTCGGAGGAGATAAGGAGGATGCGTCCAAGACCGCCGAGGCCCTGGCGCCCGAGCTCAGCGATCTTCAGGAACGCTTGTTCGCCGCTGGTCAAGTCAAGGAGACGACAAACCAGAAGATGTTGATCGTGCTACAAGGAATGGACACCTCCGGGAAAGGGGGGACCATCCGGCACGCGATCGGCATGATGGACCCGCAAGGGATCAAGATCAAAGCCTTCAAGGCTCCTACCGAAGAGGAGCGCGCCCATCCGTACCTATGGCGCATTGAGCGCGAGTTGCCGCCGCCGGGCATGATCGGCATCTTCGACCGGTCCCATTACGAGGATGTCCTCGTAGTGCGGGTGAACAAACTGGCCGAGGAATCGGTGTGGAGTAAGCGCTACGACGAGATCAACGCTTGGGAAGAGGGCCTAGTCGACAGCGGCACGGTGTTGATCAAGTGCTTCCTCAACATTTCGTCGGCAGAGCAGAAGGATCGGCTTATGGCCCGGCTAGAGGATCCGACCAAGCACTGGAAATACAACCCCGGCGACGTCGAGGAACGGGCCAAGTGGTCGGCGTACATGGAGGCGTACCAGGCCGTGCTCGAGCGGTGCAACACCGAGTACGCGCCGTGGTACGTCATTCCAGCTGACCACAAGTGGTATCGAAATTGGGCCGTTGCCCAGCTGCTCACCGAGCACCTGAGAGCGCTCGACCTGGACTGGCCCGCCGCCGATTACGACATCGAACTCGAGAAAGCGCGAGTCGGAGCCAGCTAGCTGTATTTGATTGCTCCGCGACGGCGGGTTCAGAAGTTGAACTGGTGGGTGGGGTCCGGTAGTGGGACGCTGTGAGCATGCGGACCTACGGCCAGTACTGCCCGATTGCCCGAGCGTCGGAGTTGCTTGCTGAACGCTGGTCCATCATCGTCTTGCGCAACATCGTCATTCTGGGCTGCCGCACTTTCAACGAGATCGCCGATGGCGCCCCTGGTCTGTCTCGGGGGCTGTTGTCGAAGCGGCTGCGCGAACTTGAGCAGGCTGGAGTGATCGAGATCCGGCGCAAGCCCGATGGCCGCGGCTGCTTCTACGCGCCCACTGAAGCGGGTCTGGAACTGACGCAGGTGATGGAAGCGCTCCAGAGCTGGGGCCTCGAAGTGGGCGGATCTGACGCCCGAGCAAGCACATCCCGGCGTCGTGCTTTGGATGTGGGCGACCTTCTTTCTGAATCCTCAGCGGTTGCCGCAGCGCCGGGTCCTGATCCGCTTCGACTATCCGACCCTGTCGGGAGGTGGCAGTCGCAACTGGCTGCTCATCGAGCGGGGCGACGCGGAGATGTGTGAAAAGTATCCCGGCGGTGATGAACACCTGGTCGTCGTTGTCAACGACGCCGTCGCCTTCGCCCGCTGGCACCTGGGCGAGATTGGTTGGGGCGAGGCCCTGCGATCACGAGCGATCGAGCTGAGGGGGTCACCCGCTCTCGCCCGCGCTCTCCCGACGTGGCACCGACCTCATGAGCTGGGTCCCCGACCGCTCCACAGCGTTGACACCCAAGATCAGATTATCCCTGCGCCGGCGATGGCGCCCGCCTGACGAGGCGGACAGGGCATAAGCGGTGGGGCATAAGCGCCGCTTCCAGTCCCGGTTCAAACATTGCACTACTTCCTTGAGAAGACATGTATCAGGATCGATCTAGCGGGACACAGTCAAATGGAGGTATGCGCCATGGAAATCGCAGGGTTCTTGGGAGAGGTGCTGGAGGCAGGCGATGAGAGCTTTGAAAGCGCCCGGCAGATTTGGAACGGAGAGATCCAGCTCCAACCCGCCGCTATCGCCCGCTGTACCGGGGCGGCTGATGTCGTAGCCGCGGTGCGTTTTGCTCGGGAGCGGGATCTACCGATCGCGATCCGAGGCGGGGGACATGCCGTGGCGGGGCATGCGATGTGTGATAGCGGTCTGGTGATCGACCTGTCCCAGATGACCGGCGTTCGAGTGGATCCGCTGACAGGAACGGTGCGAGCTCAAGGCGGTTCCCTGTGGCGCCACCTTGATCACGAGAGCCAGGCGTTCGGACTCGCCGTAACCGGTGGCATCGTCACTCACACCGGCATCGGTGGATTGACTCTGGGCGGCGGGATCGGCCACTTGATGCGGCGATTCGGGCTCAGTATCGACAATCTCTTGGTTTGCGACGTGATTACTGCAGACGGCGACTTTCTGGTGGCTAGTAACGATGAGCATCCCGAGCTGTTTTGGGGCTTGCGCGGCGGCGGCGGCAATTTCGGCGTCGTCACATCATTCAAGTACCAGCTGCACCCGCTCGGCCCGACTGTGCTCGCCGGCCTGCTGGTGTGGCCCATGACCGAAGCCGGCGAAGTGCTCCGTTTCTTCCGCGACTTCGTGGCGGAGGCACCAGACGAAGTGGGGATCATGGCCAACCTGCGGCTCGCGCCGCCGCTGCCGATCTTTCCCGAGCAACTGCATGGTCAACCGATCGTGGGACTCATCGTCTGCTATGCGGGGCCGATTGAGGAAGGCGAGAAGGTGCTGCGGCCCCTGCGCGAGTTCAAGAAGCCCATCCTCGATGCTGTTGCTCCCAAGCCGTACTTGGCACATCAGGCAACCTTCGACCCGGCTTACCCCCACGGCCGCCATTACTACTGGAAATCTTGGCGACTGCCGCCGTTCAGTGACGGCGCCATCGACGTGCTGGTCGAACAGGCTGCGGCCGTCACCTCACCGCTATCCGCCATCCCTATCTTCACTCTCGGTGGGGCGGTAGCCAGAGTCGAGGACGACGCCACTGCCTTTACCGGCCGCAGCGCCGCGCACGACGTCAACATCGTCGCTTCGTGGCTGCCCGACGACCCGGAGCCCCAGCGCCATAAGACTTGGGCGCGGACCACGTGGGAGGCGCTGCGACCGTTCGCTCAAGGCGTTTACGTCAACTTCATGTCCGACGAACCGATGCCACATGTGCAGGCAGCTTACGGAGACCGCACCTACGCCCGGCTGGTTGAGCTTAAGAGCAAGTACGACCCATCAAACGTCTTTCGCTTCAACCACAACATCCCGCCAGCCAACGGAGGTTGACCGGAGCGATCGTTAGGCGGAGACGACCGACAGGTGGCGTACCAGCACCGCCTCGGCGTCGTCGGCCTCCACCTCGTGAAGATCGACCAGATCCATCGCAGCGATCACGTAACGGATCAAAGCAACTTCAGCGATTTCCGGCTCGCCACCCATCGGTGCCGAAACCGCTACGGCTCCGGCCTCCCAAGCGAGCTCGGCCTGCCGGGTGTAGTGCAGGCCGGGCGCAAGGAACCAGCTGCCAACGGCAATATGGCGCCGACCTTGGCCGCGGAGGGTACGAATCGCTTCGGCGGTGGACGGGCCTGAGCCGGTGGCATAGGCCGTCACACACGGCAACCGGTGATGGGTCGACCACTGCCTGGCCCTGCGCGCCACCAGAGCATTGCTACGGATATCGGTGCTCCCCGCAGCTGCGAAGACCAGACCATCCAGCTCTGAGACGCGCCGCGCCCGCAGCGCATCACGAAGGCGTCGATCGATGACCGACAGCAGCTGCGCCTCCGGGCCGATGGGTCGAGATGCGGTGACGCGCAGTTCGGGGAAGCTGGTTCGCACCTGAGCGAGCAAGGCCGGTACGTCTGCTTGCACATTGAACGCATCGGACAGCAGCAGGGGCACGAAGACGACCTCTTCCACCCCACGACTGATCAGCTTGGTGACGATTTGCATGCTGCTGGGCGCGCAGTGGTCAAGGAAGGCGACATGGATGTCGAGCTCAGGTCGGATCGCCAGCAGACCCTCTCGGATCTGATGGCTGACCTGCGGCACTTGGCGGTCGTTGCTTCCGTGCCCGAGGAGGACCAATGAAGGAGCGGTCATGATGGATTTCCTTGTTGTGCTGGGTTGTGCGGTTCGGACGATGCAGGGGCTGCCGTCCGGGCGGTAAGCGGTGTTGAGCCGGCGAGCCCGGCGCCGAGGGTCCAACCGTCGGCGTCATCGACGATGATGAACGCCCCGGTAGCACGATGCTCGCGGTAGGAGTCAATGGACAGGGGAGAGGCTAGCGCCAGCCGAACTCGGCCGATGTCGTTGAGTGTAAGGCTGGCGGTGGGCCGCCAGCACGGCGCGGTTCCGGACTCGAAGTCAAGATCGAGTACGCCCTCGACGGCCTTTACGATGGCCTTGGTGATCGAGGTTCCGTGCTGGACGAGTACGCGTGCGCCCACCGCGAGGTCGCGCTCAGCCAGCCAGCACACAGTCGCAGTCAGATCGCGAACTGGTGCCGGCGGCGCGTCGGTAGCGGCAAGGATGTCGCCCCGCGAGACATCGATCTCGGTGTTGAGCCGGATAACGACCGATTGACCAGCCACTGCCAGATCAAGGGGACCGTCGGGGGTGTCGATTGCCTCGACGACAGCATGCGAGCCGCGTGGCAACACGACGACTTCATCGCCGGGACGTACTCGGCCGGATTCAATCTTGCCAGCGTAGCCGCGGTAGTCGCCGTTCACCTCGGGTGCTCGAGAGGCCCATGGAGCCCCAGAAATCCATGGAGCATGGACCGCAGATTGGGGTCGCACCACATGCTGTACAGGGAACCGCAGGTCCGAGCCCACCGCGCGGCGGGTGTCATCGACGGTCTCCAGGTAGCCGAGTACCGTCAGCCCCTCGTACCAGGGCATGCGATGTGATCGGGTCACCACGTTGTCACCCTCGGTCGCCGACACCGGGATGCAATGTGTGTCCAGCACACCCAGGCTTCGCGCCAACAGAGCGAAGTCGGTGGCAATCTCGGTGAAGCGCTCTTCTGAGTAGCTGACCAAGTCGATCTTGTTGACTACGAGCACTACGTGCGGCACCCGCAGCAGGGAGGCCACGGCGAGGTGCCGCCGAGTCTGCTCGACAACGCCCTTGCGGGCATCGACGAGCAGCACGATGACATCGGCGGTGGATGAGCCGGTCACCGTGTTCCGGGTGTACTGCACGTGCCCTGGGCAGTCGGCCAGGATGAACTTCCGGGCTGGCGTGGCGAAATAGCGGTACGCGACGTCGATCGTGATGCCCTGCTCCCGTTCGGCACGCAGGCCGTCGGTAAGGAGCGCAAGATCAGTTCGATCCAGACCCTTCCGCTTGCTGACCTGCTCGACATGATCAAGAGCGTCGGCGAGCACTGAATTGGTGTCGAACAGCAGCCGACCGACCAGCGTGGATTTGCCGTCGTCGACTGAGCCCGCTGTAGCCAGCCGCAGCAGCGTACGGCCGCCAGTCAGACTCGCGGTAGGGGAGAGGACCGCGGAACGCTGGGACATCAGAAGTAACCCTCCCGCTTGCGATCCTCCATGGCGGCCTCAGAGAGCCGGTCGTCGGCGCGCGTCGCGCCCCGCTCGGTCAGCTGGCTGAGGCCGACTTCGCTGATCACGTCATGGACCGTGCTGGCGTCGGAGAGTACGGCTGCCGTGCAGGACATGTCGCCGACTGTGCGGTATCGGACGGAGCGCAGCTCGACGGCTTCGCCGGGAGCGGCGGGCGTCACGTCGGTGATCGCAATCCACATACCGTCGCGGAACGCCACCTGACGTTCGTGGGCATAGTAGATCGTCGGCACGTTGATCTTCTCTGCGGCGATGTAGTCCCAAACGTCGAGCTCGGTCCAGTTGGAGAGCGGGAAGACGCGGACGTGCTCGCCGGGCAGGTGACGTCCGTTGTAGAGCGACCACAGCTCGGGGCGCTGGTTCCGAGGATCCCACTGACCGAACTCGTCGCGCATGCTGAAGACCCGTTCCTTCGCGCGGGCTCGTTCCTCGTCTCGGCGGCCACCACCGAAGACGGCATCATGCCGGCCGTTGGTGATCGCATCGAGCAGTGGCACGGTCTGAAGTGGGTTACGGGTACCGTCCGGCCGGTCTCGGAGCCGGCCATCATCGATGTAGTCCTGAACGGAAGCAATCTTCAGAGAGCCGCCGTAGAACTCCACAGCCTGATCGCGGAATTCCAGCACCTCAGGGAAGTTGTGTCCGGTGTCGACATGCAGCACGCCAAAGGGGATAGGTGCCGGCCAGAACGCTTTGGCCGCCAGGTGCAGCATGACCACAGAGTCCTTGCCGCCCGAAAAGAGCATGATCGGAGAGCTGAAGGTTGCCGCCACCTCACGAATAATGTGGATGGACTCCGACTCGAGCGCCTGCAGCTCGGTAAGCGGTCGTAGTTGATCAGTGGTCACCCGAAGTCCCTCTCCACGATCGCCGCGAGCAAGGCCTTCGACATCTGGACCGACGTTTCAAGATCAACACTGGCGGTATCGACGACGAGCTCGGCTTGGGCTGGCACCTCGTACGGGTCATCGACTCCGGTCAAACCCCGCAGTTCACCGCGACGGGCCCGGGCGTAAAGACCCTTGACGTCGCGAGCCTCGGCGACCTCGAGCGGAGTGGCGACATGCACCTCGGCGAACGGTACGGCAACCCGGCCATGATCATCACGAACCTGGTCGCGCGCCGCGGCGTACGGGGCAATCACCGGGACCAGCACGATAACGCCGTGCGATGCGAGCAGCCGAGCCACCCAGCCGATCCGGGTGACGTTGGCGTCCCGATCTTCGCGACTGAAGCCCAGTCCGGCGGACAGGTGCGGGCGCACTTCATCACCATCGAGCACCTGAACCCGCTCGCCGGCGGCATGTAATTCACGAGCAAGGGCATGGGCAATGGTGGACTTTCCAGCCGAAGGAAGACCGGTGAACCACAGTGTGGCGCCTCGCCTGGCCGGATGTACTGGGGTTCTCTCACCCACGCCATACCGGTCCACGACGTCGGCGGTTGCAGTCTGGGCGCTCACAGGTTGATCCCGCATTCGGTCTTAGCGAACCCGGCCCAGCGGCCAGCCCGCGGATCGTCCTGGGATGCACGAGTGGTGCACGGCTCGCAGCCGATCGAGCTATAGCCGTCTTCCAGCAGGGGATTGATCATGAGCGAATTGATCTCGATGTAGCGCGCCACTTGGTCATCGGTCCACGCGGCAATGGGAGCGATTTTGATCAACTTTCGGGTCGCGTCCCAGGCCACCAGTGGGGTGTTGGCGCGAGCTGGAGAGTCTGCGCGCCGCACTCCGGTTGCCCAAGCCGCATACGGCTGCAACGCCTTGCCGAGTGGGATGACTTTGCGAAGGTTGCAGCACTGGTCTGGATCACGAGCAAACAAATCCTTGCCCCACATCGCATCCTGCTCGGCAACGGTCTGCTCTGGGGTCACGTTGATCACGTTCACGTTGTGTACCAGCTTGACCGCGTCCCGGGTACCGATCGTCTCTACGAAGTGGTAGCCGGTGTCAAGGAAGATCACGTCGATACCTGATGCGACCTGCTCGGCGAGGTGAATCATCACCGCGTCAGCCATCGAGGAGGCCACTACGAGCTTGGAGCCGAACTCGTTATGCCCCCACGTCAAGATCTCTAACGCTGAGGCACCTTCAAGATCACGATTGGCCTGGGCGGCCACGTCGGCCAGGTCCACGGCGGTGCTCATGCGGACTTGCCTCGTGGCACTAGACCGAGAAAGGTCACCGAAAACGCTCGCCAACAACTGCGGCACTCCCAGCCACCCGTCTCGAGGGGGAAAAGGGTTTCTTCAGCGCAGTACGGGCAGTAAAGCACCGCCTGCCGGTTGGCGTGAGAAGTCTCGGCGGTCATGACAACGCCAGCTCATCGGCACGCGCGACCCACTGGGCAAACCGCTCACCGTCATACCGCTCGTCGACATAGTGACGAGCGAGCCGCTCGACATAGTCCGGCAGCTCGGCCGCTGTCACTTTGTGCCCGCGAAGCTTGCGGCCGAAGCCCGCGTCCAGCCCCAGACCACCGCCCAGGTGAACCTGGTAGCCCTCCACCTGGTTGCCATCTCGATCAAGCACAATCTGGCCTTTGAGACCGATATCGGCGACCTGGATTCGAGCGCACGAGTTTGGACAGCCGTTGATGTGGACGCTGATCGGCGAGTCGAGTGCGCCGAGCCGACGCTCCAGCTCATCGACCACACGGGCGGCCTGCGCTTTGGTCTCGACAATGGCGAGCTTGCAGAACTCGATACCCGTGCAAGCCATGACCGTGCGGCGCCAGGCATCACGGCGTGCAGACAAGCCGCATTCGTCAACGGCCGCAGTGAGCGAATCGAGCTGTGACTCCTCAAGGTCGAGCACCAGCAGCTTCTGCAGCGGCGTGGTTCGGATGCGATAGGAACCATGGGCCTCAGCAACGTCAGCAAGCTGCAGCAGATTGCGGCCGCTGGTTCGGCCAGCGACTGGAGAAAGCCCCACGAAGTACTTGCCGTCCTTCTGACGATGTACGCCGACATGATCGCCAGGCTCGGTGGGCACTGCCGGAGCCGGCCCATCGATGAGGCGGCGCTTGAGATACTCGGTCTCAAGCACGTCACGAAACTTCTCCGCACCCCAATCGGCTACCAGAAACTTAATGCGAGCCCTAGTCCGGAGGCGCCGATAGCCATAGTCACGGAACACCGCAACGACCCCGGCCCAGACCTCAGCGACCTCTTCACGCGGCACCCAAGCGCCGAGGCGTACGGCAAGCATGGGGTTGGTGGAAAGGCCGCCACCCACCCAGAGATCAAATCCAGGCCCATGCTCGGGGTGCTCTACGCCGACGAAGGCAACGTCGTTGACCTCCGGCGCAACATCGTGCACCGGGTGCCCGGTAAGAGCGGTCTTGAACTTCCGCGGCAGATTGGCGTACTCGGGGTCGCCGATGTAGCGCTCCACGATGTCGCGGATCGCCGGTGTGGGGTCGATGATCTCCTCGGCGGCGATGCCGGCGACCGGAGAGCCGAGAATCACGCGTGGGCAGTCGCCGCAAGCCTCGGTGGTTTGCAGACCCACCGCTTCCAGCCGTCGCCAGATCTCCGGCACGTCCTCAATGCGAACCCAGTGCAACTGGACGTTTTGCCGATCAGTGACATCGGCGGTGTCACGCGCGAAATCAACCGATATCTGGCCGATCACCCGCAGTTGCTCGGTCGTCAGCGCGCCGCCGTCGATGCGGATACGCAGCATGAAGTATTCGTCATCTAGCTCCCACGGCTCCAGGGTCGCCGTCTTGCCGCCATCGATGCCGGGGCGGCGCTGCGTGTAGAGGCCATACCACCGGAAGCGGCCGCGAAGATCGTTGGGGTCAATGGATGAGAAGCCGCGCTTGGCGTAGATGTTCTCGATACGCTCCCGGACGTTGAGCGGGTGATCGTCCTTCTTCGACTGCTCGTTGGGATTGAGAGGCTCACGGTAGCCGAGTGCCCACTGGCCCTCGCCCCTTTTGCGGCGTGGATTCGTTGCCTTCGGTCTCGGCGCAGGCGTCCGGCTGCTGCCGGTCCGGTTCGGGCTCGTGGTTTTGGGGGCAGTCTCGGTGGTCATGGATCCTCGTTCTGATGAAGCAGCACGAGCCGGTCTGGCAGGTCAGGCGACTGTTGCCAGGCGGATGCTGCGGGCCAGTTGTACTCAGGCAGCGCAGCAGTGACACATCATTGACTTCGTCCGGCCAAGATCGACGAAGCGACGCACGGTCAGATCCAATGTCTGAGCTTCCGGAGCGATGCGCACGGACCAACACTCCGCTAGGGGCCATGATCGAATCAAATCACTTCTCAGAATGTGAGAAGCGCGTCCAATTATTGAGATTTTGTGCGGCGCCTAGCACGCACGCCAGCAAGCGTACGACGTAGCGAGTTTTTCTCGGCTGGGACTGGCTGGTCCGTCGGGGAAGCCTCGTGGACAATTCCGGAGAGCCGCGGGAAGAACTCGTCAAGGCTGGAGTTAAAGGCGGCGCCGATCAACACCGCTATGGAAATCACATAGAGCCAGATGAGAAAGGCGATCGGAGCCGCCAGCGGACCATAGATCGTGGGGCTCCCGACGGACTGGGTGAGCACAAAGCGCAACAACACACTGCCGGCGACCCACATAGCCATTGTTACGGCGGCGCCCGGCAAATCGGCCCGCCACCGCGTGCGCACTGGAACCGACAGGTGATAGAGCGTTGCCAACATGCACACCGAGCCAAGCAGCACGACCGGCCAGTACAAGTTGCCGATAATGTCCAGGCTCGGTGGTAGCACCCGGTTGACCAAGGTTGGGCCAGCCAAGATCAGTGGGAGCAACACGATCCCGGAGAGCAGGAAGACCAGATAGAGGGCAAAAGAGAGGGCTCGCGTTCGCACAATGCTGCGCTTGCCCGCCATGCCGTACATGATCGTGATGGTGTCGACAAAGACGTTCAGCGCCCGCGAACCAGCCCACAAGGCGAGGACGAATCCAACCGAAATCACCGCGGCACTGCCCCGCGAGAGGACATCGTCGAGCGTGGGCTCGATGACACTCTGCACCACGTCAGGAGTCAGCGCGCGTGCGGACAGCTCGAGCAGCTGGTCGCGAAAGTTTGCGATGGTACGAATGTCCAAGGTGCTGGTCACGAAGCCAACTGCACCGACAAGTCCGAAAATCAATGGCGGCAGCGAGAGGATGGCGAAGAAAGCCGCCTCGGCTGCCAGCCCGGTAACCCGATAGCGCAAGCAGATTGCTGTTGTTTCCTTGATCACACGCCAGCTTCGTGCCGGCCAGGTGAGTGCTGGCGCGGCCGGCTCAGAACGATCCGATGCGGCGTCGGGATCAGTGCGGGCGCTCACTCCCTCAGTTTCCTACGTGGTTTCGGCCGGCGCCGTCTGCGATGAACCGTTCTCGGTATCGGAGTTGACCGCTCGGAGCTGACGAGGCTGACAAAAACGTCGTCAATGGTCGCTGGTACCCGTACGACCGACACCTCGGGGAACCCGTGATACTGCAGCTGAGCGATCAGCGACTGAGCGGCTGCGTGATCATCGCCGTCGGCTTCGAAAACCGCATGCACCGTCGCTCCGGCCAGGTAGGCGTCGAGCACTCCCGGTAGGTTCGCGATCACGTCCAGCGCCGCGTCGGGGGTGCCAACGGCGACTTCGAAAATCCGCTGGCTGCTGGCTTGCTCACGAATCTGCTGCGGAGTGCCCTCAGCGACCAGACGCCCGCGATAGATGAAGGCGAGCTGATTGCAGTGACTAGCCTCCTCCATGTAGTGGGTAGTCACGAACAAAGTGACGCCTCGGTTTGCCAGCTCGTACAGCAGATTCCAGAACTGTCGGCGCGCCACCGGATCGACTCCGCTGGTCGGCTCGTCGAGAAACAACAGCTCGGGGGAGTGGATCGTCGCCGTGCCGAGAGCGAGCCGCCGTTGCCAGCCAACCGAGAGGTTGGCGGTCAGCTCCTTCTCGCGGCCCACCAAATCGGCCATCTGCAAGATGTAGGCGCGCTGCTCGGCATACTGCCGAGCGGACAGGCCATAGACGCCGGCGTAGAAGCGAAGATTCTCCTCGACGGTCAGATCCTTGAACAAGGTGAACTTCTGAGACATATAACCGATCCGGTGCTGCACCCGCGCCGGATGGGTTAGCACATCTTCACCGAGCACCACTGCCTGGCCTGCTGTCGCAGTTATCGAACCCGTGAGCATGCGGATGGTTGTGGACTTGCCACTGCCGTTGGGCCCGAGAAATCCAAAGACTTGTCCGCGCGGGACGTCGAAGTTGATGCCGTCGACCGCAGTGAAGTCTCCAAAGCGCTTGGTCAGCGCGCGTACGGAGATTGCTGCGGCGCTGTCGGGCAACGTGCCGGCAGGCTGACTGACCACGATCTGCTACTCCGACAACCGCCGTCGGGTGGCCAGCACCGCAACGGAAAAGATCACCACTGCGAAGAGTGCCAGCACCAACAGCTCAGGGACGATCGCGCTAAAGCCGACCCCTTTCACGAACACTCCGCGCAGCAGTAGCACCGCCCAGGTGAGAGGCAGGGCGTATGTGACTGGCAGCAGAGTTGCCGGCATCGACTCGATCGGGAAGATGAACCCCGAGAGCAACATCATCGGGACCATGATGAACAACACCGTCTGCTGAGCCTGCTGTCGAGTGTGGGCTGCCAATGACACCAGTAGTCCAAGGCCGATCACGGTCAAGGTAAAAAGCCCGAGTCCTGCCGCAAGCTCGGCGAACGTGCCGTTGAAGGGCACCCGGAACCAGAAGATCCCGACCAGGGCCACCAGCGACATCTGGAGCACAGCCAGCATGACGTACGGCGTCACCTTGCCGATCAAGTACTCACCCCGGGTGATCGGGGTGACGAACATCTGCTCCAAGGTTCCGCTCTCCCGCTCCCGAACCACAGCCTGGGACATGATTGCCATAAGGGAGAGCATCAGGATTGCCGCGACGAGCCCGGGGATCATGGTGTTCACCGTTCGCAACGACGGATTGAACAGCACCCGTACTCGAGCGTCGATCCCAGGCTCCGCCGCGGCGAGACCCTGCTGAGTCATCCGATCAGCGTTCAGCCGCGAGATGATTTGGGCGGCGTAGCCGCTGCTTACCGCCGCTGTCCTGCTGTCCGAACCGTCTACCACGATGCCGACCGGTGCGGTCTCTCCACGGTTTAGCTGAGCCTGCGTACCTTCGGGAATCACAATTGCGACCCTCACCTGGCTGCGGTCCATCAAGGGTTGCAGCTCGGTCTCACTCTGCGGGTAGGCCTCGATGATGAAGTAGTCCGAACCCGAGAAGGCGGCGGTCAGGTCGCGCGAAACCGCGGTTTGGTCAAGATCGACTACGGCTGTTGAGAGATTACGTGCGTCGGCGGACACGACGTATCCGAAGAAGATCAACTGCACGATCGGCATGATGAAGATCAAGCGCAGCAGCAGGGGATCGCGCCGCAGCTGGAGGAACTCCTTCCAGATGATCAACCTAATGCGATGCACACTCATGCTGACCTCCTGCGGTACAGCAGCGAGGATGCGACCAGCACCACTAGCGCGTAGCCGGCTAGCGCGGCGAGCTGGGGCCAGAGTTCGGCGAAGCCGGCGCCCTTCAGGAAGACTCCTCGGGAAATGTCCACCATGTACCGGCCGGGAAATGCATAGCTCAGCCACTGCAGCGGGGTCGGGATGGACTCCAGCGGAAATGCGAAGCCAGACAACAGGAAGGCAGGCAGGAACGCGATCAGCAGCCCAACGATGTTGGCGGTCTCCAAGCTTGGCGCGACTGCCGAGATGATCAAGCCCAAACCCAGCGCAGCAAACACGAAGACAACCGAGGAGGCTGCGAGGAAACCGATGCTGCCGCGCAACGGTAAGTCGAAGACCCAGATTCCAACCAGCGCGATCACGAGCATGTCGGCGAAGGCCAGCAGCGTCCAGGGCAACAGCTTGCCGACCATTAGCTCACCTCGGCGCAGCGGACTGACCGTCATCTGTTCGCCGGTGCCCTGCTCCCGTTCGCGGACCAGCGTGACGGCGGTCTGTTGCACGGTGACAATCATGATGATCACCACCATGAGCCCGGGGATCAGGAAGTTCGAGGACTTGCCCTCCGGGTTGTACCAGGTCCGCAGTCGTGGCTCGATCGCGCCGGCCTGAGAAAGGTCGAAACCCTGCCTGTCGGCCCATTCGGTCACCACTCGCTGCCCGTAGCCCGCGTTCAGGGCCGTTGCGTACGCCTGGCCGAGCTGAGCCGAGGTCGGCTCGCTGCCGTCCGTCAGCACGGCAACCTGTGCTTTCTCTCCACTGGCAAGGCTGCGAGCGAAGCCGGATGGCACTATGACCGCGATGCGTACTGTGTTCTGGTCGAAGAGTTGATCAACTTGGGAAAGATCATCGGCAGAGCCCAGCACATCAAAAAATTCCGAGGACCGATAGGTCTGCAGGTACTGGCGGCTCGCGGGAGTGTTGTCCTGGTCGAGCACAACAGTCGGCACGTTCTTGACGTCGAAACTGATCGCGTACGCGAAGAGCAGCAGCTGCAAGACCGGCAGCATCAGCACGGTCGCTAGCGCACGCGGGTCACGCAGCAGATGTTTGAATTCCTTGCCGGCGACTGCTGCGACTCGGATCAGCGCAGCCTTCATGGCTGGCCCACCTCAACCGATCGTTCTGACTCGGTCAGGAATGCGAAAGCGGCCTCCATGTCGACCCGGGTAGGTCTGATCGCTGTTACCGGTAAGCCAGTGGCAAGCAGCTGAGACTTCAGTTGCTCAGCGGCGCTGCCGTCGCCGCTCCAGAGCACCCGAACGACATCGCCGTACAGGTGCGCTGATCGAACTCCCGGCGTACCAGCTATCGCAGCCAGGACCGCTCTCGGCTCTGGCGTGGTCAGCTCGAACAGCGTGCCTGGTACCAAGACCTTGATATCGGCGGGCGATCCTTGGTAGCTGATCCGCCCGGAGCTCAGAAAGGCCAGATGTGCACAACGCTCCGCCTCATCCATATAGGGCGTAGCGACCAGCACCGTCTTGCCGTCGCGGTGCAATCCCGCCAGGATGCGCCAGAACTCCCGGCGCGAGACCGGGTCGACGCCGGTGGTGGGCTCGTCGAGCAGAAGCAGATCTGGTTTATGCATCAGTGTCGCTGCCAGCATCAGCTTCTGCTTCATGCCGCCGGAGAGGTATCTCGCTCGCCTGTCGGCGAACTCGCGTAGACCCATTGCGGACATGAGTTGCGCCGCTCGCCGTCTTCGCTCGGTGCGTCCGACGCCACGAATGGTGGCAAAGAAGTTCAGGTTTTCGGCGACGCTGAGCTCGGGGTACATGGAGAAGTTCTGCGACATGTAGCCGATCCGAGGAATTATCTGACCGGGCGCATGCTTGATCGACTTTCCGAAGATCAGCCCGTCTCCGTTATCCGGCGTGAGCACAGTGGCCAGAAGCTTGATCAACGTCGACTTGCCGGCGCCATCAGGTCCCAACAGACCAAAGATCATTCCAGGTGTGATCGTCAGGTCGACGCCAGCGACGGCCTGATTGGCCCCGAATGATCGGCTGAGCCCATGGACCTGGACGGCAATGGCGTCGGAACTCATCGGAAGTCCACATCTACCGGCATCCCGGCCTTCAGGGCGCCGGATGTGTCACTGATGCGGACTCGGACCTCGAAGACGAGCTTGGTTCGTTGCTCCTTGGTTTCGACATTATTCGGCGTGAACTCCGCCTCCGAGGCAATGAAACTGACGGTGCCCGCATAGGGCTCAGCTGGAGAGTCCGGCGTCACAGTGGCTTGCTGCCCGACCTTTACGTTGCCGATCTGGGTCTCTGGGACGAAGACGCGGACGAAGAGATCGCTGGAATCACTCAGAGTCAGCAGCGTCTTTCCGGGAGAGGCATTCTGGCCGGCGTTGGTCGTGATCGTGACCACTACGCCACCGTGCGGAGCAGCTACCGTGGCATAGCCGAGCTGTATTTCTGCAAGATCGACAGCGGCTCGTGCTTGATTGAGCCGGGCTCTGGCTGCTGACACATCGGCATGGGTGCCGTCCTTCTTGGCATTGCTGAGCGCTGCCCGCGCCGCTTTTACACCTTGATCTGCCTGGCGGACTTGCAGCTTCAACGCTGACTGATCAAGTACGACCAGCGTCTGGCCCTGCTTGACAAGATCACCATCGGACACTGCCACCTTGACCACCTGGCCAGTGATCATCGATGCGACCTGATACTGCTTGGCCTCTACGGCACCGGTCGCTGTAAGCCCGGTCGACTCGGAGGCCTGCGCCGATCGCCACCAGAAATAGCCGCCAGCGGCGATGGCGAGCACAAGCAAGATCAACACGGGGATAAGTGGACGGCGTCGGTTGTGTTCGGCCATGCTCCTCACCTGCCGGTCGTAGCTGTCGAGCAGCTTTGATCATTCGCTGCGGGCAAGATCTCAATATCCACCGGTGCGCCCGGCGGCAAGGGCTGCGGCTGCACCGATGATCTTGCCAGCGTCAGGCGCACTGGGACCGCTCGGGTCAAATGCACTTCGTCAGTGGCGAATCGTGTTGGTGGGTAGTCGGCCCGATCGCCGATCAATGTGATTGTCGCGTCGAGCGACTGTTCGGTCATCCAGTCGGCAGAAATCCAGGCCTGTGAACCTAGACAGATTTCTGCCAGCTGAACCGGGGAAAGCCATGTCGTGACAGAGCTGGCATCGCCGGTGCGGATCGTGGCTACCGTCGCGCCCGGGGGGAGGATCGCGCCGACCGTCGGCGCCTCGACCACGACTCCGGACGCCGTTGCTCGTACGGTCGCCAGCAACGTCTGGTTCTCGGCGAGATCGATGCCGACTTTCGCTGCATCGGCTGCAATGACGGCTAGCTTGCGGGTGCGGTGTAACTCGGCTCGCGCGTCGATGATCTTGGTCTGGGCCCTGTGCAGTCTGACTCGTTGACTTCGGGCCTTTGCCAATCCGGTGTCGAGCTGGCGAATGGCACTCTCCAGCTTGGGAATTCCACTGCGCAAGCGGGCAATACCAGTGGTCAGCTTGGCCTCAGCTCCGGTCAGCTGTTTCAGGCCGCTCTGGAGCTGGGATTTGGCTTGCCGCAGCTTCGTGATTTGGCTACGAAGCTGTTCGGTGTTCGGCGACCCCGGAGCAACTGGTGGGGTTGGCGCGCTGGAAGGCTGCGGAGGTAGCTGCGTCGAGGCTTTCTGGAGCTGCGTCAGCTGTTGATTGAGCTGGTTCAGCTTGTCGCGCAGCTGTTGCTGCTGGCGGAGCAGCTGAGTTCGCTTCGCTTGCAGTTGCGGCAGCTGTTGCCGGGCTTCGGCAAGCTGGCCGGATAACGTTGCGCGGTTGTCCTTGAGTTGCCTGATTGCCTTGTTGATCTTCTTGAGGGCCGACTTGGCAGAGCGTTCCTTGTCATAGGTCTTATCAATGGCGCTGTCTAGGACGGGGACTTGCCTGGCGGCTACTTGTGCGTCGGCGCGGGCAATCCGGAGATTCGCCTGCAGGGCTTGAGAATCAAGGCGCACCAACTCTTGGCCCGCTTGAACTTGATCACCTTCCTGGACTTCCACACTGGCGATGCGGTTCCAGCTGCTTAGACTCGCAGCAGCGCTGGCTGGAGAGCCTGGCGTGGTGTCTTGGTTGCTGGTCGGCTGCTGGTCGGAGTTCCCGGCGTCGGTGTCTGCGAATCCAGCGTTGAGGTCCGGTGCTGCGATCTCGATATGGGGCGCTTGCACCGTCACAACGTCGTCGTCAACGTTTCCCGAAACACTGATCCGATTTGCCTCAGCACAGCCGAGCAACGCAACCACAAGACTCGCGGCCAGGGGCAGAACAGTCGCAGCGCGCCGAGACAGTCGGCTCGTCTGATGACCGGGCATTGGAGTCCTTAATTCATCAGCTGATGAACCCCAGACTATGTTGCTCCAATGAGCAGACAGGAGCAGTTATGACGCCCAGTCGTTCAGCATTTGTGACCGGCGCTGCCAGGGGAATCGGCAGGGCGATCGCGCAACGGCTGGCGGCAGACGGCCTGGGCGTCTCAGTAGCGGACCTGCCGGCAGTTCAAGATCAGATAGAGGCGCTAGTTGCTGATCTTGGTGGTGATCAGTGAAGCTTTACTTGGATACTGCGGATCGCCAGGCCGCTGAATCGTTGCTAGCGACCGGTCTTTTTCATGGGGTCACGACGAATCCAACGATCTTGCAGCGTGCCGCGATGGGCGTTGCCGATCTGAAGGACATCTATCGCTGGGCGGTCGATGCTGGAGCCCAGGAGGTTTTCTTCCAGGCCTGGGGGGAAGATTCGGCCACGCTCATCGAACGCGGCCAGCAACTACGTGATCTTGGTCGGGAAGTGGTGGTCAAGTTCGTCGCCACGCGGGCGGGTTCGGCGGCTTGCGCTGCACTCGCGGCGCGAGGCGCCCCGACGCTGCTTACTGCGATCTATGATCCCGGGCAGGCGATCATCGCCGCCGCCGCGGGCGCCACCTATATTGCTCCCTACTTGGGACGGATGAATGATGCCGGTCGGGAAGGCATCGCTGAGGTAGTCGCTATGCATGAGGTCCTGGTCGCCACAGGCAGTAAGACCAAGGTGTTGCTCGCGAGCATCCGCAGCATTCCAGACATGGTTGCTCTCGCGCGCCATGGCGTGGAGTGCTTCACGATGGCGCCGGCAGTCGCCGAGCAGTTTTTCACGGACCCGACCACGGCAGAGGCGGCACGTACCTTTGAAGACGCCATCCGAGCGACTTCGGCCTGAGGGGCGATCTCAGCATGACGACCGATCCGAGTGCGACCCCGGCCGTCGTGGTGGCCGGTGATGCCCTGATCGACCTGACTCCCACCCGGACGGTTCGCGGCCAGCTCGCGTACGAGCCGCACCCGGGAGGATCATGCCTGAACGTTGCCGTCGGTCTGGGGCGCCTTGAGGTGCCGACCGCGTTTCTTGCCAGACTCTCCACTGATGCGTTCGGCCAGATGCTCCGGGCGCAGCTCGCTGAGTCTGGGGTGCAGCCAACGTATGTCGTCGATACCGACGACCTGACAACGCTGGCTGCCGTCCATCTGCGGGCTGGTCAGCCGACGTATTCCTTCCACGCGCAGCGTGCGGCTGATCGCGGCCTACTGCCAGAGCACCTGACGCCGCTGCCGCCCGGAGCCGCACTGCACCTTGGATCGATTGCGCTCGTGCTCGAGCCGATAGCTTCCACCCTCGAATGGCTGCTGCGCCGCGAGGCTGGACGGAGAGTGGTCAGTCTGGATCCCAATATCCGGCCTGGATTGATCGCCGATCGTGTTGCCTACATCGACCGGTTCGAGGGATGGATGCGGTTGGTCGACATCCTGAAGGTGAGCGACGAGGACCTGGCCTGGCTCTACCCTCGCCTGTCGGAGAAGGAGGCCATTGGCGTGTGGCACGCTGCTGGCGTCCCGCTGGTAGTCGTGACACATGGCGAGCACGGCGCTGTGGCTAGTACACCGTCCGCAGCGGTGACCGTCGAAGCTCCGAAGGTCGCTGTGGTCGATACGGTCGGCGCCGGAGACGCCTTCATGTCTGGTGCGCTCGCGCATCTTTACGAGCGAGGGTCTCTCAATCGGGAGGCGGTGCGGTCGTTGGATGGCGCGCACCTTGAGGAAATGTTGCAGGCAGCATGTGTGGCTGCTGCCGACACTTGTACCCGGGCTGGGGCCGAACCGCCGCGGCGGCGGGATCTCCATGCGGCCTCGTCTAGCCGTCGACGAGAGATCACGCTGAGTCTTACAGATCTAGTGGAGCGTGCGCGGGCGTTGGCGGTGCCAGGTCAGCGGCATCTGCTCGGTATCACCGGAGCGCCGGGAGCGGGAAAAAGCAGGGTCGCTCGGAACCTGGTCGACAAGCTCGGCGAGGATCTCGCCGTGCTCATACCTATGGACGGCTTCCATCTCAGCAATCAGACTCTGATCAGGCTGGGCCGTCGCGACCGGAAGGGCGCGTGGGACACCTTCGATGCGGATGGTTATGTGCACCTACTGCGCCGACTCCGCAACCAAGAAGAGGAGATCGTGCATGCTCCTGACTTCGACCGAGACATCGACGAATCGATCGGCTCAGCGCTGCCGATCCGGCGTGAAGTCCCGCTGATTGTCACTGAGGGCAACTATCTGTTGACAGAGGTTGGCGCCTGGGCCGGCGTTGCGCCACTGCTAGACGAGTGCTGGTATCTAGATGCCGACGACTCGACTCGGTTGCAGCGCCTGAGCTACCGCCACCAACAACACGGAATGAGCCGTGAGCAGGCTGATACATGGGCTCGTACCACGGACCAGGACAATGCGGTGCTCATCGCGGAGAGCTCGCCACGCGCCGATCTTGTGATCACGTTGCTCGGATCATGAAGACGGTCCGCTACGAAGCGCCGGCGGTTGGCCGTAGCCGGGTGGGTCTGTGGCGGCGTGCCAGATTGCGTGGGCGAAGGGGGTGTTGCCGAGGCGGTGGGTGCCGGTGGCGTTGACGAGGTGGATCCAGCCGTGGGGTGATCGCCACAGCCAGCTGAGGTTCCCCCGCTTTCCTGGAGGCTCTCGATCTTGGTCTGATTGGGCCAAGGGAGGAGCAGAATTGTGACTAGATCGCACAAGTTCGCGCCGGAGTTCAAGGCCCGCGCCATCGACTTGTATCGG
>Ga0307416_100000202_pt1 | contig 31241 bp, 31 predicted proteins | sample DK1Cmetagenome_2_FD_203821 | JGI IMG/M metagenome (GOLD analysis project Ga0307416, IMG submission 203821) | Maize rhizosphere microbial communities from greenhouse at UC Davis, California, United States - DK15-C-3 | ecosystem: Host-associated > Plants > Roots > Rhizosphere > Soil | place...
TGGCGCTTGGCGCGCCCATGATGGCCGGACCAAGATCATCGGGCGGATACCAGGCGTTGCCGTCGTACGCCTGGTGCAGCATAGTCTGGCCGGCTGCCTGGGCAAAGACGTCCAGTCTGTTCACGCTCCACGAAGCCACGCTCGGTGCCGAGGCGTACCCGCCGCCGAGATCTTCCCAGTCGGTCCACTGGTAGGCAATCGGTGTTGGCGACGGAGTTGGTGATGGTGTCGCGGACATCGTCGGGATGGTGATCGGTGTCGCGGCCGGAACGGCAGGCCGCAGCATGACGACGAGACCGATACTGGCAAGGAGCAAGACCGAGACGCCAAGGATCGCCGGCCACCACCAGCGGCGGCGCCCTTGCAGCATCCCCAGCAGCATGACCCAGCACACTAGCCCCCTTCACCGCCGAGTTGTCAGAATCTGAGCACCATATTTGGTGCTGAGATTCTGACAACTCGGAGTATCAAGAGGTTCTCTCCAGGGAGAGATGCTTGTGGAGTAGTTGACCGCTGGTGCCGAGGGCGAGTACGTCGATCCGGTTTTCGCCCCAGGAAACCGCAGCTGGAGTATCGGTGATACCCGTGCCGATCTGCGCCCAGTCGGTCCAGGTCTTTCCATCCCAGGATCGATGCTCCAGCGTGTTGTTATCTCCCTTGCGGAACAGATCAAGCCGATCCAATCCCCACGACGACACCGCGACGTCGGAATGGAGTCCGCCACCAAGATCGATCGCGTTGCGCCACTTCGAGCCCTTGGACGGCATCCGGTAGAGGTGGTTGTCACGGCCGCGGAAGAAGACGTCGATCATGTTCGGCCCGCGCGAGACGGCTGCCGGCGCACCCTCCAGGTTGCCGCCGAGCCGCTCGTACGGGCTCCACGAAATGCCATCCCATGATTTGTGATAGAGCGCGTTGTCACTGCCCCTGACGAAGACATCCAGCCGATTCGGCGCCCAGGAAGTCACCGCCGGGCTCGACGTGAGAAACCCGCCCAGCGGGAAGTAGCCGATCCAGCCGCCATTCCACTTCTTCTGCCAGAGCTGGTTGTCGGCGCCGCGTACGAAGATGTCCATCCGATCCGATCCACGCGCGACCGCTGCCGGACCGCCGAGGATGGAGGGACCGAGGTTCTCGACTGGATGCCATGTCGTGCCGACGTACGCCCGGTGCAGCATGGTCTGGCCGGCGCCTCGGACAAAGACATCGAGCCGATTGACGCGCCATGACGCGACGCTTGGTCCCGCGTTGAAGGAACCGCCAAGATCATCCCAGTCGCTCCACTGTGGGACGGGATCGGGCGGTATTGGAGCCGCAGTCTGTGTCGGCTGTCCGGCTGGTCCGAGGGCTGACGCGGTGGCGCTGCTGTCGTGCCGCACGATCAAGAACAGACCAGTTCCAGCGAGCAGTACCAATGTGCTGCCCAAGATCACAGGCAGCGACCAGCGGCGCTGCAAGTTGATCATGTGGGGAAGCACGACTGGCACAATATCGTCAAGAGCGGTGATTTGTCAGCGTCCCAGTCGTCACATATGCCTCAGCTGTTACATAGGAGCAGCGAGATGATCACGAGTCGATTACCGTCGATGATCTTGGGCTGAGTGATCGAGCTACTTGGCGATGATCTTGCCAGGGTTGAAGTTGCGGCCTGGATCCATCGCGGTGAGGAGCCCGTCGATCATGTGCACGCCAGGGGCCGAGATGTCTTGCTCGAGCCAGGCGGCGTGCTCAGTTCCTACGGCGTGGTGATGTGACAGGGTTCCGCCCGAGTCGACGAATGCCTGCTGGATGGCGTTCTTCAGCGGCTCGTATTGGGCCAGCGGATCAACCCCGTCGTGCTTGAACGCAAAGGTGAAGTACAGACACGCGCCGGAGTGGTAGGAGTGCGAGAGATGGCACATGATCCAGCCCCGCACGCCAAGCTCCGCATAGGACTTGTCGGCGGCCGCCATGACATTCCGATAGAGCGGCAACAGTTTGGACCACGGCGCCGCGGTATCCGAGACATCGCCGATGGCGCCTCGATCGAGAAGGAAATCGCGGATGTAGCCAGTGTCGTACTTCTTCTGGTCGTACAGCACCCCTGGGCCTTTGCCGATTCCGATCCCGCCATGCTTGCCCACGATGTCCTTGACGATTTTCTTCTGCCGGGCGACGTGTGGCTTGCCGCCCTCATAGCCGATGAAGGACAGGCAGATCTCATCCAGATTCCAACCACGCCGTTCAAGTACTTTCATCAGGCCCTTGCTGATCAACGAGGAGATCGAAATGCCGCTGGACTTCTTCCTGGTGGCAAAGGAGAACGCGGTCTCTCTCGCATCGGAGACTCGGGTGACCGACGGATGGGCATCACTTGTCGAGATCTCCTGCATGGCCGCCAGCCCCGCCTCCCAGGAGGGGAAGAGATAGGCCAAAATCACACGCACCTCGGGAATCCGGTGCACCTGCACCGTCACCTCGGTGATCACGCCTAACCGACCTTCGGAGCCGAGCACCATCTCACGGACGCTTGGACCCGTTGAGGTCTGCGGCACCGGCCGAACCACCAGCACCTTGCCCGGCATGACCACCCGCATGCCACGTACGATGTCGGAGATGTCGCCGTATTTGTCCGACTGCATACCTGAGGACCGAGTGGCGACCCAGCCGCCAAGAGTGCTGTGCGGGAAGCTGTCCGGGTAATGCCCAAGAACCCAGCCGCGTGCACTCAGCTGGTCCTCCAAGTCCGGACCCAGCGCGCCTGCCTGAATTCGTGCCAGGCCCGACTCCTCGTCAACATCAATCACCTGGTTCATCCGGCCAAGATCAAGTGAGATGACCGGTCGGGCCTCGCCCTCGGGGGCGCACAGACTGCCGGAGAAGCTGGTGCCCCCGCCGTACGGAATGATCACAGCATCTGCCGCGACGGCGCGATCGACTATGAGCTGCACTTCCGCTTCATTGCCTGGATAGACCACGACGTCTGGCACGCGTGGGATGTCGCGGGCGCGGATCCGCAGCAGATCCGTGGCGCTCTTCCCGTACGCATGCACAATTCGGTCAAGATCATCTTGCACGGCGTTTTCGGCGCCTACTGCCTCAATGAGCTCGTCCACAAGCTGGTCGCCGATCATTGGCGCCGGAATCGGCAGATCATCCAGCGACATCGATGCAATGGGAGGGGTGTTGACATCAAGATCAATGGCGTTGATCACGAACGGCCGAAAGGCGGGCTTGTCCTCATGGTGAAAGCTCACCCCTTCGACGCCCCAGCCCCACCACTTCATGTGCTTGACGTTGGGCATCCCTGGCATTTCTCCTTCGCTTCTGTGGTGGGCAGGCGCTATGCCTTGTTGGCGCGATAAGTAGTGGCGAAGTCGATGAGCCCGCTTACCTCTTTGGCAATTCGTTCGGAGAACTGGGCAACCGTCTCGCCGTCCTCGGCCCGCATCGGCTCACCAAAGGCCACGTACACAGGCAGCCGCCCGCGAGTCGGCCAATTTTGGCCGTACGGCATGGCCTCGGACGCGCCAACAACGGCAATCGGCAGACATGGCACATCCCGGCTAATGCACAACGCTGCGGCACCCGGCTTGAACGCGGCCATCTCGCCGGTTCTGGAGCGGGTTCCCTCCGGGAAGAGCAGCAGCGGTACGCCGTCGTCCAGCAGGCTGGTCGCCAGGCCGTGGCGGCCGCGGAGCCCAGTGCGATCGACCGGGAACGCGTTGAAGAACAATGAGGTGAGGCCCTTGCGCCACCACACATCGAAGAAGTAGTCAGCAGCGGCTCCGGCTGCGAGGTACCGGGCGAGCTTGCGCGGCAGAGATCCAAGAATTAGGGGTGCATCAAGGTGGCTCGCGTGGTTAGACACGACCACGAACGGCCGACTGAGGCCCCTGAGATTCTCTTCCCCGAGCACATTTACCGTAACCAGTCGCCACACCAGCGGCTTGAGCAGGCCTCGTTGCGCGACGAACCGAGCCGTTGCATGTAACGGTGAGGTGTAGCGGCTCCGCCCCGGCATGGGGATTAGCCTAACCCGAGCCGGGGTCCTCGAATGCCGGTCGAACGCTCACGCTCGGACTTCGGAGCGAGTGGTGGCTATGGACGGGACTAGTGGCGGCCGCGGTTCAACATGCGCGAAACCGCTCGCAAGGCACGGTGTGGCAGATGCTCGCAAATCGTGATCAGCACCTTGTAACGCTTGGAAGGAATGCTGATCACCTTTCCGGCCACGGCGTCGGCCAGGCAGTCCGCTACCAGCCGGTCGGCGTCCAACCATAGGAACCCAGGCATGCCGATTGTGATGTCCGCGCGTTCATGGAATTCCGTGCGTACCCAGCCAGGACACAGTGCAGTGACCGTGACGCCGGTGCCCCGCAGCTCGTTCGCCAGGCTCTCGGTATAGGTCGTCACCCAAGCCTTGATGGCCGAATAGCTTCCCATTGTCATAAAACCTGAGGTACTTGAGACATTGATGATCGTGCCGGATTGGCGTTCTCGCATGATCCGACCGGCCGCGGCAGCGAGCATCAACACCGCCCTGATCATGACGTCGATCGCGTGCTCGTGCGGAGTCGTGTCTGAGTCGGTGAGCTTGGCGCGGATTCCGAAGCCGGCGTTGTTGATCAGCATGTCGATCGGCTGCTCAACGCTGCTCAGTCGCTCCGCGACTGTGATCACCTCATCGCGTACGGCCAAATCCGCGACGATCGTCTCCACACTGATCGCGTAACGCTCTTTCAAGTCCGTCGCGGTCTCGGACAGCCGATCGGCATCGCGTGCCACCAACACCAGATCATCCCCACGCGCGGCCAACGCTCTCGCGAACGCTGCCCCGATGCCTGACGTACCCCCAGTGATCAGCGCAGTTGCCATGCGCACACACTATGCGGCATCACGCGGTAATCCGGCCCGTCGTAAAGACGGCCCGATCGGCGGCCTTGCGGCCGGCTTCCCAACCACGCCGGTCGAGGTAGCCACCGCCGATCGACCGGGTGTGGGGAAACAGCCGGTCGAACTCCTGCTGCACGGCATCCTCTTGCCGCGCTAACAGCGGTACCAGCTCCTTGCCGTACGACTCGGTGGCCGCCGTATTCGCCTCGCTGAGCCGCTCGCCGATTCGCACGGCGTACGCGGTGAGGAACGAACGCCGGAACGTCGCGGAGCGGTCGAACGATCCCGGGCGGGCCGCACCGGCCTCGGCCATGGCGCGGGTGGCCTGGATGAGCAGCGACGTGAACAGCATCTCGACCTGATCGACATCCACCGGTACGCCCACAACCGTGGCGATGGCCAGCTGATCGAAGTAGATCACCTTGCACCGGTTCGCCTTGCCCACGGCATTGAGCAGGCTGGCCTTAGTCGAGGCGTATGGGCTTTGCAGATGAATCCGCTGAGCGAGTACGTCGATCCGTTCCTCGCTCGCCCCGAGCAGTGCCTCATCAATCGCATGCCGAGTCATCAGATCTTGAGCCTTGGCCGTAAAGCTCTCGGCCTCCGCCGCGTACGGTGTTGCCTCGGCTTTGGCTAGCAGCGCGCGGATCCGATTGAGCAACTTGTGGCGCTCCGAGTCCGGCTCGGTAACCGACGATCTGGCAACAGGCTTTCCCCAGGCTGACGGTGGCGGCGCGATTGCTTCCAAGATCGGCAAGCTCGCCACCTGGCCGGCTAGCACCACTACCTCGGCCCAGGCATCCAGCAGCCGATAGCCCGCCCGGGTCATCGTCTCGATCAGCAACCACGGATCATGCCCATCCCCGAACGGCGTCAGTTCGGCGGCCTCCTCAGCGACGGCTCGCAGTTGGTTGCGCCATTCCCTGGGCGCCCGATCGTCGGCGCCAGCGGATCGCGCATGCTCCGTAATCACCGCTGCAATGTGTTGCGCCGACCGCGGAATTGCCTTCCGTACGACGTGGACGAGGTCCAACGGCTGCCAACCGTGCTCCCATAGGGAGGTGACGAGCGCGTAAAGGCGCCCGGTGATCAGCTCATCCATAAGTTTGAGGTCCGCCGGCTGCAGACTGAGCAGCTCATGCTCGACAACGTGACTGACCAGGGGCCCCGACGACCGGAATCGGAGCAGCCGGTCGAGCGATCGCTGCGCCCGATTTCGGCGTAGGTCCTCGAAGTTCTGCCATGGGCCCGATCGAGGAAATGGATTTCCTTGCTGGTCATTTCCGCTCTGAGCGAATGTCTCTTCCTCGGCGGGCTGATGCGTACGGCCTCCCGGCCGAGCCGAGCCGGACGTACCCCGACGCTTAGCGCGCTGCTTCGCCGCGCGGCGCTGACGATTGTTCTTCCCCATGGCCGAGCATCCTGTCAGCGGCCACTGACAAATCCTGATCAGCCACGCCGTGTAGGCCCACTCCGCATCAGCTACTGCCACAGCGCATCAGCTGCAGCTGGTGCGAAGTGCCAGTAAATGATGCGGAGTGGAATCGAGGGCAGCAGGCGCCTCATCGAGACTCCAACAGCGCGACGGTCTCGCGGGCGATGGCCAGCTCTTCGTTGGTGGGGACAACGGCAATCGTGATCAACGAGCCGTCGGGCGAGATGACCCGCGCATCCTTGGAGCGTACGGCGTTGCGCTCAGCGTCCACCTGGAAGCCAAGGCCCTCGAGACCGTCTGCCACAGCGGCTCGCACTGTCGGGGCGTTCTCGCCGACACCTGCGGTGAAGCTCAGCACATCGAGTCGACCGAGGAGGGCCAGGTATGCGCCGACGTAGTGCTTGAGCCGATGGATGTACACGTCGAACGCCAGCTGCGCACTCTCATCGCCTGCGGTCCGGCGTTGCTCCAGCTCCCGGAAGTCGTTGACACCAGCCAGGCCCTTGAGTCCGGACTGCTTGTTGAGCAACGTGTCGATCTCGGCGATAGTCATGCCGAGCTCGTTGTGCAGGAACGTGTGCAACCCCGGATCGACGTCTCCAGACCGGGTGCCCATCACTAGCCCTTGTAGCGGGGTAAGTCCCATCGAGGTCTCGATCGCGACGCCACCGCGTACCGCCGATGCCGAGCAGCCGTTGCCCAGATGCAGCACGATTTGATTCAGCTCAGCAAGATCACGACCAACCAGCTCCGCGGCAGCCCGAGACACGTATTGATGGGAGGTCCCATGGAAGCCATAGCGCTTGATCCGGTAGTTCAGAGCAAGATCACGAGGGATCGCGTACGTCGCGGCCGCAACCGGCAAGGTGCTAAAGAAGGCGGTATCGAAGATCGCCACATGTGGCACGTCGAACTCGGCCCTGGCCGCTTCGATGCCTGATACCGCGCCCGGATTATGCAGCGGTGCAAGGGGAATCAGATCCTTGATCTCCTCGAGTACTTTGTCATCGATGATCGTCGGATCGGTGAAGTCTGGGCCACCATGCACCACCCGATGCCCAACCGCACGAAGCCCGACGGCATCAAGATCGACACCGGCGTCAGCAAGATCTTTTGCCATCGCCCGCAGAGCGGCGGCATGATCAGCCACCGGACTGCCCGGCTCACCAATCCGCTCCACGATGCCTCTAGCTTGAACCTCGCCGGTTTCAGGAACCACGAGCTGATACTTCAGCGATGACGACCCGGCGTTGAGAACCAGGACAGGCGCCTCGCTCATGCCGGACTCCCAACGGTCGTTGTCTCAGCAGGCTGCGTTTGCTTTATGGCCTGGGCCTGTACCGCAGTGATCGCCACCGTATTCACGATGTCCTCCACCAGCGCTCCACGCGACAGATCGTTGACTGGCTTCCGGAGCCCCTGCAGCACCGGCCCAATGGCGATGGCGTGCGCACTGCGCTGCACCGCTTTGTACGTGTTATTGCCCGTGTTTAGATCGGGGAAGATGAAGACCGTTGCCCGCCCGGCAACCGGCGAATTGGGCAGCTTGGTTCGCGCCACCTCCGGATCGATCGCGGCGTCGTACTGAATCGGCCCCTCGAGCAGCAGTTCGGGCGCACGCTGCCGAACCAGGCCAGTCGCCGCTAGTACCTTCTCCACATCAGCACCCGAACCAGAGGTGCCGGTGGAGTAGGAGAGCATCGCAACCCGAGGCTCGATGCCGAACTGCTGCGCGGTCTCCGCCGAGGAGATGGCGATGTCGGCCAGTTGTTCGACCGTCGGCTCCGGAATCACCGCACAGTCGCCGTACGCGAGCACTCGATCGGCCAGACACATCAAGAACACGCTCGACACAGTGTTCACCCTGGGCTTGGTCTTGATGAACTCCAGCGCCGGCCGGATGGTGTGCGCTGTCGTATTCACCGCACCTGAAACCATGCCATCGGCCATGCCCAAATGGACCATCATCGTGCCGAAGTAGGAGACATCGGTCACCACCTCCCGGGCCCGCTCAAGAGTCATTCCTTTGTGGGCTCGGGCTTCGGCGTACGCGGCCCCGAACTTCTCGACCAGCTCTGGATCCAGCGGCGAGACGATCGGCGTCTCCTCAAGATCAAGACCAAGTACCGAAGCCCGAGCCCGCACCTTGGTCTCATCGCCAAGCAAGATCAGATTCGCTACGCCGCGCCGGAGCAAGATCGCCGCAGCCTCCAGGATCCGATCATCCTCACTCTCCGGCAACACGATGCGCTGCCGATCAGCGCGGGCCCGCTGCATGAGCTGGTACTCGAACATCAACGGCGTACGCACCTCTGACGTCGAAACGTTGATCGCGGCCAGCAAGGCTGCTTGATCAACCTGCTCGGCAAACATCCGACGCGCCGTCTCGATCTTTCTGCCCGATTCTTTTGTGATCGGCCCACGGACCCGCATCAACCGCTCGGCCGTGGTAAAAGTGCCGAGGTCGGTCATCGCGATCGGCAAATCCTGCTGCACGCCTTCCGACAACCGACGGATGCTCTCGGGAATCTCATATCCACCGGTCAGCAAGATCCCCGACAGCGTCGGAAAGGTGCCCGACTGGTGAGCGAGCATCAAGCCGGGCAGCAGATCGCTACGGTCGCTGGGGGCGATCACTGCAACGTCAGGAAGAAGTCGATCAAGGACATGCGGCAGGCTCATCGCGGCGACGATCACGCTCAATGCTTCACGATTCATCCAGGCCTCGCTGCCCAACGCAAGCTCACCATCGGCGGCCTTGACAAGTGCCCGAAAGGTCGGCGCCGACAGCAGAGGATTGTCGGGGATCGCGGCTGTCACCAGATCTGTGATCTTGGTCAGCTCCGCACGGACTGCCGCTACCGCATCGTGATCAACACGGTTCGCGATCACCGCCACGGTCTGAGCATGGTTGGCGCGGAGCTCTGCGATCGCACTGTCGGCGGCAGCGTGAACCTGTTCCGGGGTCCGCTCCCGGCCATGTACCACCAAGACAACGGCGGAACCAAGATTGGCTGCGATCTTGGCATTGAACGACAGCTCGGTCCCGCTCGTCACGTCCGCGTAGTCCGATCCAACGACCAAGATCACCCGGAATCGATCGGTGAGCTGGCCGAATCGTTCCACGATCAGATGTAGAGCCTCGTCGGCGTTTTCCCGGGCCGCATCGTAGGTAACCCCAAGTGCCTCGTCGTAGGACTGGGAAATGCCCGGTTGGTTCAACAGAAGATCAACCGTGAGATCGACCTCGTCACTGCGGGAGCTGGCCGTGGTCAGCGGCCGAAACACTCCGACCGAGCCCACCTCACGGATCAATGCGTCCAGCAGTCCGAGCGCTACCGCTGACTTGCCGGTGAGGCCTTCCGGTGCTGCGACGTAGACGCTACGACTCACGTTTCTGACGTTATCTCCCAAGGGCGCGTGGTATAAGCGCCTGGGGCGGCGGAGTCGGAACTATCTTGGTTCGCGTGGCTGCCCCCATTCCACCGGAAATTCCTGGGATGGCGGATTGGCGTGCGATCGCACGGGGCGGTTTCGCGATCGTCTGGGAAGCTCGCCAGGAGTCCCTCAACCGGCTGGTAGCCGTCAAAGTCGACGAACGCAAGCTCGACAGTGAAGCAGAGCAGCGGCGCTTCCTACGCGAGGCGGGTGCGGCAGGCAGGATGTCGGGCCATCCGGGCATTGTCACCGTGCATGATGCCGGCCTGCTCGTGGACGACCGGCCTTTCTTGGTCATGGAACTGTGCCCCGGCGGGTCGCTGACGCGATGGATGACCAAGGAGCCGCGACCGAGTCAGCGTCGAGTTCGTGAGGTCGGCGTACGCATCGCGGACGCGTTGGCCGCCGCGCATCTGCTGGGCGTATTGCATCGTGATGTCAAGCCGGCCAACATCTTGATCGACGCGTACAACAATGCCGGCTTGGCAGACTTCGGCCTTGCCGCACTGATTGATCCTGATCAGCCACTCAGCGAGACAGTGGAGGCGATCACTCCCGCGTACGCGCCGCCGGAGGTCTTCGCGAAGAAGCCGGTCACCGAGTATGCCGACGTCTATTCGTTGGCCGCCACGCTCTACGCCGTACTCAACGGTCATGCGCCGCGTTGGTCGGAAACCATGGACTTGCCGAGCATTCCGGAGATGATCAAGCGTCAGAAGTCTCCGATCAAGCGGATACCCGGAGTCGACAAGGCGTTCATGGATGTGCTGCTGAATGCCATGGCAGACAAGCCGGAAGACCGGCCGACGGCCGCGCAATTTCGTGATCAACTTCAGGCGCTCACCCTAGGGACACAGCTGGCGCCAAAGCCGTTGCCAGAGTCCGAGGCAGCCGAGGAGTCACCACCAGCCCCTCCTCCGCCGAGCCAAGATGAGCCAGCTCCCGCGAATGCTGAACCTTTGACGCCGAAACCAACAAGCAGGTGGGAGCGGCGCGGAGTACTCACCCTGGCAGTCGTCGCAGTCCTCATTGTTGTCGCTTCCGTGATTGCCGTAGTGAATCTCGCGACGCGTACCCCCGCAGTCGAGGCAACGCCGTCTCTAACGTCTCAGGCGCCCGAGAGTCCCAGCAGAACCCCAGTAGTGGTGCCGGCCGGCTTCGTCGACTGCTCCGAGGAGCTCGGCTACGACACCTACTGCGCCACGCGACCGGAGTGTTGGGCGGGGGTGCAGGGGTACGCCGACATCCCCGATCTTGGGAGCGGCATCAGCTGTAACGAGACGCACGTGTATCAGACCTTCATTGCCGGCCGGATGAGCTATGAGCTTCGGCGGCAATCACAGCTCCAGTCCGATGCGCATATCCGCCGGGTGTGTACCAACGAGATCGCCAACTCGATGCTGCCATCGGGGGATCGCCGCTCCGACTGGGAGATTCGCTACCTCGGTCCACAGCAGCCGAATGACTACTTCTTCCGCTGCATCATTGGCCGAGGCGAGCGGTCGGAGCCGTTTGAGTTTCACGCTCCGCGTTGACGGTCGCCAACTGTTCAATGCCGGTAAGCACCCTGTCCAGCATCCGCTCGAAATCCCAGCCGGCCGGATCGTCGAATCCGCCCGCCTCCCAGATCGCGGCCATGGTCGGGTAGCGGTTCCAGTCGAAGTAGGTATCCCAGAAACTTGCCCGGGAGTTCCAGTAAGCCTCGGCTGAGACGCCGGTATGCCTTGCTTCGTCCGCGTCGCTGATCATGGAACGGGCCGCTCCGAGCAACTGCCATTGGATGAGATTGGAGATCGCCACGTTTTCGGCGCCGGCGAACTCGGCATCGCGCAGCGCGGCGTAAAGAGACTCCGAGACGTCTAAGACGTTCGGGCCGATGGGCAGCCGCGCCATGTTGTAGTCCAGCAGCCAGGGGTGGGTGGAATAGATTCGCCAGGTCTCGCGAGCCCACTGCTCGACCCGCTGCCGCCACGGCAGCTTTGGGTCGGGGAGGTGGTGCTCGCCGTAGACCCGGTCGATCATGAGCTCGACCAGCTCGGAGCGGCCGGGCACGTAGGTATACAGCGACATGGCGCCGACCCCGAGGCGGCTGGCCACCTTCCGCATCGATAGCGCTGGTAGGCCCTCGGCGTCGGCGATGGCGACTCCGGCAGCGACGACGTCAGCGAGTGTGAGGCGCGGCTTGGGCCCCCGTCCGGGTGGTTGCTGCGTCGGGGCCCAAAGCAGCTCCACGACCCGACGACCCTCGGGCGTGCCCGGCTGCTGCGGCTCATTCACGTACGCGTCCTCAGTCCAAACTGTCAGTGGCTTGTGGTTGTCTTATCTCCGTACAGCGTATGTTATTCTAAATCCAGTACAGCGTACGGAGTTGAGCGGGAAGGCGCAAATGGTCCAGCCGATGATTCAGACAGAGAAGCTGACTAGGCACTTTGTCAGCAAGAAGGAAACCGTCGAAGCGGTCAAAGGCGTCGACATCGATGTCGCGGCGGGGGAGCTAGTGGCGTTCCTGGGCCCAAACGGAGCTGGAAAGTCCACCACTTTGCGGATGCTCACCACGTTGCTGCCGCCAACGTCGGGCAAGGCGTGGGTCGCTGGGGCCAGCATCACGACTGAGCCTGCTGTGGTGCGATCTCGGATTGGCTACATCGGGCAGGGCGATGGGGCTGGTCACAGCTTCCGGGTGATGGATGAGCTGGTCTATCAAGGTCGGTTCTATGGCATGAACTCCTCCGACTCCCTTGCTCGGGCCCAGGAGCTGACCAAAACCCTCGATCTCACCTCGCTCGAGAAGCGGAAGGTCAGCACGCTGTCCGGCGGCCAGCGTCGTCGGCTCGACATCGCTCTCGGGCTTATGCACCGTCCTGGGCTGCTCTTTCTCGACGAGCCCTCGACCGGCATGGATCCGCAGAACCGCGCCAACCTTTGGGACCACATCAACGGACTGCGGGAACGACAGGAAACAACCATCGTGTTGACCACGCACTACCTCGAGGAGGCCGATTCGTACGCAGAGCGGGTGCTTGTTATTGATCATGGAGAGATCATCGCGAACGACACGGCCGACAATCTCAAGGCGACGCTGGCGGGCGACCGGATCATGATCACGGTTGACGGCCGAAATGCTGCGGCCGCATCCGCCGTGGTTGCGGAACGCGCGCGGGAACTGATCACTTCCAACGGCTCACGCGAGGTGACGATTGCCGGGCGATTTGATCAAGGTACGCGTACCCTGCCCTGGCTGTTGCGAGAACTTGATCATGTGGGAGTCGAGGTGCGAGCAGCTGACGTCAAGGTACCGACCCTGGATGACGTCTTCTTGAGTCTCACTGGTCGCAGCCTGCGTGAGGAAAGCGAGATTGCTTCATGATAGAAACGCGGGAGCGAAGCGACCACCAGCGGCGAGCTGCGAGCATGACTTCGCTCGTTTGGGACACCAGGGCTGTCTTTCAGCGCGAAATGTCGCTCGTGCTCCGAGATCCGTTTTCGATCATCTTTTCTCTGGTGCAGCCCTTGGTGTTTCTTGGGCTTTTTGGCCCACTGCTGGCCGGGTCGGTAGACCCCGCCACCATCAATGGGGCGTCACCCCTGCAGTGGTTTCTGCCAGGGGTGATCGTGATGATCTGCCTGTTCGGGACGAGCACGACCGGTTCGAACCTGCTGTTCGAGATCATGACAGGGTCGTACGAGCGGGTGCTCGCAGCTCCGCTGCACCGCTCCTCGATCTTGATTGGCAAGGCGCTCAAGGAGCTTGCACCACTCATTGTTCAGGCCGCGCTGGTCGTGTTGGTGTCCATCCCGTTCGGGTTCAAGCTCTATCCGTTACCAGTGGTGTGCGGGTTGCTGCTGCTTGGTGTCTTCGGAGTGGGCATGGGCGCCTTCTCCAATGCGCTTGGCATCGCAGCGCGTAAGCGGGAGTGGATGTTCTGGGCCGTGCAGCAGTCGGTACTGTTCCCGCTGTTGATCTTGTCGGGGATGATGTTGCCGCTCGAGGCCGGGCCGCGTTGGATCCAGGTGCTGGGCCTGTTCAACCCGCTGACCTACATCGTGGATGCGGAGCGGGCGCTGTTCTCTGGCACCTTCAACGATCCAGCGATCGGATGGGCAGTGCTCGTGGCGGTACTCACCTGCGCCGCCGGCCTCTGGGTCGGGGTTAAGCAGGTCGCCCGCAGCACCACCTGATCACAAAGCCGACTTGTCAGCGTCTCAGAGTGCTATAGCATTCTGAGACGCTGACAAGTCGGAGTTAGACGTTCTCCTTGAGCCAAGCGATGTCGGCGCCCTGACCTTCTCGGCCGCCAGGAGTCTCTACGACCACCGGGACCGCGGCCGTACGGACCACCTCGGTGAGGGCGTCGGCGCCAACTTCGCCCTGACCGAAGTTGGCGTGCCGGTCCGCGCCTGAGTCGAAGGCGTCTCGGGAATCGTTGGCGTGGATCAAGTCGATGCGGCCGGTGATGGCCTTGGCCCGATCAACGAGACCGACCAGGTCCTCACCGCCGGCATGGGCATGGCAGGTGTCGAGACAGAAACCAACCGTGTCACCACCCTTGGCCTGACCGATCGCATCCCACAGTCGAGCGATGCGATCAAGGCGACGAGCCATGGCATTGTCCCCGCCGGCGGTGTTCTCGATCAGTAACGGCACGCGCATCTCGAGGCTGTCGATGCACTTGCGCCAGTTGTCAAAGCCGATGGCCGGATCATCGTTTTTAAGCACATGCCCGCCGTGCACGATGAGCGCCGCAGCGCCGACCTCGGCGGCTGCGTCCAGGTACTGCTGCACGAACTTCCGGCTCGGGATGCGGATCCGGTTGTTTGTGGTCGCCACATTCAGCACGTACGGCGCGTGGACATAGAGCTGGATGCCTGCCTCTTGGGCGGCGGCCTTGAGGGCTGCCGCGCCGCCGGCGTACCGGATCTCTGGCCCCTTCCATGCCTGCGGGTCCCCGAGGAAGAACTGTGCCAGGGTTCCTCCGCGCGCCTTTGCTTCGGCGATGGGATCGCGTTGATCACCATGCCCGCCGACCTCCAAGGTCACTGGTTTGACCCTCCGCCCTGACCGGTCCGCCACCAGTCGCGCACCCGATTGGCCGCGGAGCCGCCAGCAGTCCCGGCCGCCGAACCGATCTTGCTCACCAGCTTGTAGAGCGGATCGGCCGAGGTCGTGAAGCTCTGCTTGTACGAGTTGGCGGCGGCCTTGACCTCCTCGCTCATCGGAGCCTCCTTGTCATCTGAGCGGCGCGGATAGTTCCCAGCCATGATCTCGGCGTATTCCGGTCCGGCGGCCCACTTCTGCAGTTCGGCGGCTCGGAGCGCCGCGAGCGGATGGCTCTTGCCACTCAGCTGCAACAGCTTGAGCACACTGTCGCGTACGTCGCCCCGCGTCTCATACTCCTCGGCCTGGTCCAGGAATCCGGCCACATCGATCTCGTTGGGGTTCCGGGCGCCGGCAAGACTCGCGTGCACTCGCAACGCCGCGCTGGGATCTTGAGAACACAGCAAACCGGCACGATCACACGACAACTCAGACTTACGGAACCACTCATTGAGCCCGAGGATGATCCCCCGGATGCTCCACGCCCCGATTGGCAGCCACTCCATGGCGGCCGCCAGATTGATCAACGCCAGCAGCATCGTGCGATAAACCGCGTGACCGGAAAGGACATGCCCCACCTCGTGGCCGACGATGAATCGCAGCCCCTCGTCGTCGACCAGTTCGAGCATTCCGGTGCTGATCACGATGATCGGTCTATCCAGACCGATCGCCATGGCCTGCGGCGTGGGATCCTGCTCGATGTACAGATCCGGAACCGGATCCAAGTCAAGGGTTGCGGCGCACTCGTTCAGCATCTGGTGGATCTGCGGATATTGGCCCGGTGAGACGCGGATCGCTGTTGCGAGGTAGAGCCACCGAATGCTGCGCTCGCCAATCGCTGAGGAGAGCGTCTTGAGGACCGAGTCGAAACCGGGAATTGCACGTAACGCCACTAGTGCACCACGATCGGCAGGATGCTCGTACGCGCGCGAACTGATGTCGGGAAATCGGATACGCCCGCGAAGCGCTGGCAGGGATTCCGTGGTCATGCCCAGCAGCGTACGTGCGCGGCCTCGAACCTCGATTAGCCAGCCATCTGGAAGATGCCGCTGATCAGTCCCATGGTCACCTGAAGGATGAAGCCAACCACAAGGTAGGCCGCGCCGATGATGATGCCGGCAAGGGCCTTACCGTTCTGGAAGCCGGCGCGACGCGAGATGATGTATGCCACGATGCTCAAGACCAGCCCGATCGTGGACGTGCACGGAATGATGGCCAGGATGAGGCCAACGATGCCGAGGGTGTTGCCAGGATCTGCTGCTGCTGGCTGTGGGGTGGCTTGGTAGTCGGCCATAGTGCACTCCTCGTGCGAGCATGTTCGGTTCAGTGAGCCTATCGTCACAGTGCCAGGGCTTTCCTCTCAGAATCTGACGCCAGTTGCTGCGACACGCCGGTACAAGTGCTCCGCGCACGAAACCAGTGTCAGTTTTTGGGGGGATCACATCCAGCGCCGCCGTCACGGTTGAAAGGCTATGGATTCGTACGTGCTGCCGGTCACCGGGTAGAGTTCACCGTTGGCCCGGGAACATTCTCCGGTGGCCAGCAGCATTCGCCCTCCTGCTATGGGGCCGTCTCATAGCCGCTCAGACCAGAGGAGGTGGGGTAGCGCATGCGTGAGTACGAGGTCATGGTCATCTTCGACCCTGATACCGAGGAGCGTACGGTTCAGCCCACGCTCGACAGGCACCTGAAAGTAATCACCAAGGGTGGTGGGACGGTCGACAACGTCGACGTCTGGGGCCGCCGGCGGTTGGCGTACGAAATCCGGAAGAAGTCCGAGGGCATCTACGCGGTGATCAACGTCACCGCCGAACCAAAGGACATCAAGGAGCTGGATCGCCAGTTCACTATCAACGAGTCGATCATGCGGACCAAGGTCATCCGGCCAGATCTGCGGTGAGATGAGCGAAGTTATCCACAAATTCAGCTTTGCGGGCCGGAAGCGTCAGTGCCGGCTGGCAGGCTGAGAGCTACCAACAACCATCGCTCATCACAACGGAGAGTTTCATGGCAGGCGAAACCACCATCACTTTGGTCGGCAATCTCACAGCTGACCCGGAGCTGCGCTTCACCCCCTCGGGGGCGGCAGTTGCCAACTTCACCGTCGCATCGACACCTCGTACCTTCGATCGTCAGACCAACGAGTGGCGCGACGGCGAGGCGATGTTCCTCAACTGCGCGGTCTGGCGTCAGGCCGCTGAGAACGTCGCGGAATCACTACAAAAGGGAATGCGGGTCATCGTGCATGGCCGGCTGAAGTCACGCAGCTACGAGACCCGAGATGGCGAGCGTCGCACGGTGTTCGAGGTCGACGTGGATGAAATCGGTCCGGCGCTGCGTTACGCGACGGCCAAGGTCACTCGCAATGTGAGCGGCAGCAATCAGGCCGGTCCGGCCCGTCCTGCGGCTGGCAGCTTGGGGGATGACCCATGGGCGAATGGAACGCCCGCCGCCGCAGGCGCCCGTTCCCAGCAAGGCTCCGATCCCTGGGCTACCCCTCAGAGCGACGAGCCACCCTTCTGATCACCGAACTCAGATAACAAGACAACAAGGCACATTCCGGCCATCGGCTACCCGTCGTTATTGGCACAGCCGCGCCGGGCTCGAAAGGAGAGCACCACAATGGCCACAACCCCTGCAGCACAGCGCAAGCCAAAAAAGAAGGCCAATCCGCTGCGCGCCGGCCAGAACATCGACTACAAGGACGTCGCAACCCTGCGGAAGTTCATCTCCGAACGCGGCAAGATCCGGGCGCGCCGCGTGACCGGACTCTCGGTCCAGGAGCAACGCCGCGTCGCCATCGCCATCAAGAACGCTCGTGAGGTGGCACTGCTGCCGTACGCCTCAACGGCCCGCTGAGAGGTACTGGGTATGAAGCTCATATTGACTGCCCCGGTCGACAAGCTTGGCGGGCCCGGCGACGTCGTCGAGGTCAAGGACGGTTACGGCCGCAACTTCCTGGTTCCGCGTGGATTCGCCATCCGCTGGACTCGCGGTGCGGAGAAGCAGATCGACGGCATCAAGCGCAGCCGCGCCGCCCGGGAGATCCGCGGGCTTGATCATGCCGAGGAGGTGCGTAGTCAGCTCGAGGAGCTGACGATCGACTTGCCCGCGCGGGCTGGCGACACCGGCAAGCTTTTCGGCGCGGTAACCGCCGCCGATGTCGCTGCTGCGATCAAGAAGGCTGGTGGCCCGTCTATCGACAAGCGGGCCGTGCAGATCGCGAAGCCGATCAAGACGGTCGGTTTGCACACGGTGGCCATCAAGTTGCACGACGCAGTTACGGCGCACGTACGGGTTGTCGTCGTTCAAGCTTGATGGGCCCGGCTTGATGACGCCGGGAGTTTGACCTGAGGTCCAGACTGGTCACAGGCCGTCTAGGTCGACTCTCGCGAGGAGGGCGTAGATGTACCGGCTGACACCCGAGGAGCTCGGGCGTCGCCGGCGCGCCCAGGTCGGACGCATCATTATGGGCGTTTCCGCCCTGCTGTTGATGATCATTAGCACCGTCGTGCCACACATCATGGTCGAAGCGGCGACCGTGCTGCCGGGTCGGTCTCTCATTCCGGCCAGCCGCTTCTTCCTGATCGCGAATCCGAATGCCGAGGCCTTCTCGGGGGCTACGAGTGTGGTTTATGCGGGGATCGGAATCAGCCTTACCTATCTCGGCCTGGCGTTCCATCAAATCGGTCTCATCACCGGCCTGGCCTCGTTCTGGGTCCTCATCGTCGAAGATGTCGGCAAGTGGACCCGGCGACTCGTCATGGTCTCTGGCGTGTGCCTGCTCTTGAGTGCCTCAACCGTCGTATTCGGTTATCAGTGGCTGAACCGCATCGGCGTACCGACCTTGCTCGGCTACGCCTGGATTCCGACCCTGCTGGCGGGCTTGATCATGGTCGTCGGCGCCCGGCTGGCTCGTGCGCGATTGGTCTCCACATGGTTCTGGGAGAAGCCGGAGATCGTTCAGCCGTAGCTTTCCTCCACAGACTTATCCCCAGCATGGGGATGAATAACAAGCTTGTAATTATGCTGCCTCGGGCGGCTACCGCCACAGCGTCGCGATCACGAACGCCGCGGCCATGCCGCCCATGCCGATCAGGATGTTCCAGTTTCCGAGCGCGTCCATGAACGGAACTTGCGTACCGGCGATGTAGTAGGTGATCAGCCATGCCACACCGAGCAGTCCGACTGCGATGAATGTTGGAGGTACCCAGCGACGACTCGCCGGAGGCTTAATCTTCTTCGGCTTCGTATCCCGCTGCGCCTTCAGCTTCTGCTTCTCGGCGGCGGACTTACGCGTTCTCGACTCGGGCACCAGGTTCTCCTTGCTCTTGAAGTAGGTAGCGTAGTCAATGACTCGGGGCGCGACGTCATGTCGCGGCACGGGCGTCGAATTCCTGCTTGAGGAGAAGGACCGCAGACTTGTCCGGACGTACGCCCGCAGACGCATGGCGCGCGGTTGTCTCGGTCCTGCGCCGTGCTCGTGAGGCTCAGCGCCGCAGAGATCGAAATCGAAGCCGGCTCGCTCGTACGCTGACCGCGGCAGTCTGCATGCTTGCCGGATGGCTGATCATGGTGAGCGCCATGCATGCGCAAGGCACCGACCTGCGGCCGGGCCGTAACACCGATCTCGTGAGCCTCGTTCAGTCCCAGTCCCGCCATAACACCGAACTGACCCGGCAGCTGACTGAGGTACGCAAGGAAGTCGACGGGCTTGCCACTCGGGCCGACGAGCGGTCAGACTTGGCGCCCGAGCTCTCCAGGCAGGAACGCCGCATCGGGCTCACAGCGGTGTCTGGCCCCGGCGTCACGGTGACACTCGATGACGCGCCCTCGAGCGTTGCTGCGAACGGCATCGAACCAGATCTCCTCGTCGTTCATCAGCAGGACATTCAGGCCGTTGTCAACACGCTGTGGGCCGGCGGAGCCGAGGCCATCACCATCCAGGAACAACGGGTGATCTCCACCACTGCGGTGAAGTGCGTGGGCAACACAGTGGTGCTGCACGGCATTCCGTACGCCCCTCCTTACGTGATCAAAGCCATTGGCGATCAGGAGCGGCTGCAGGCGGCGCTTGCCGCATCGGAGCCGGTTCAGATCTATCTGCAGTACGTCGATTCCTACGGGCTGGTCTACCGCGAGACCTCCGAAGCCAAGCTCAAATTCGCAGCACACGAGGGCTCGCTGGACCTCGTCCACGCCGAGCCGTACGCCGGGATGTGAACTTCCAGCGTGAGCTCGGTCAACGTAGGCGGACAATGATCGCGTGCCGGCCGTGAAGATCTTGGTGATCGACAACTACGACTCCTTCGTTTACAACCTGGTGCAGTACCTGGCCCAGATCGGAGCCCACGTTGACGTCTGGCGCAATGACGATCCCCGGTTCGGCGAGCCCGGCTTCGCGAATGGCTTGGACGGCATCCTGCTGTCGCCAGGTCCGGGTACGCCGGAGGAGGCTGGGGTGTGCGTCGACGTTGTCAAGCGCCATGCTGGCCGGCTTCCGATCTTCGGCGTCTGTCTCGGACTCCAAGCAATTGGGGTCGCGTACGGCGGCGTGGTCGATCGAGCTCCGGAGTTGCTGCATGGCAAGACCTCGCTCATCCAACATCACGGAACCGGCGTACTCACCGGATTGCCGTCGCCGTTCACCGCGACCCGCTACCACTCGCTCGCCATTGAACCTGAGACTTTCCCAGCAGAGCTCGAAGTGACGGCGACAACCCGCAGCGGAGTAATCATGGCGCTGCGTCATCGTGAACTGCCAGTTGAGGCTGTGCAATTCCATCCCGAATCTGTACTGACCGAATGGGGCTATCAGATGCTGGCCAACTGGCTCGCCATCTGTGGCGACGCCGAGGCTCCGGCACGAGCGGTCGGCATGGCTCCGCTCATGTCGGCACGCTGATCGTTAATCGAGCGTCCGGCCGCCTGGCTTTACTCCACGCGCTCGCCGCGCTCCGGCGACAGCACCTCCACCGAGCCCAAGCCTCGATCGGACAGGGCCGCCCTGAGCTGGTCCGGCGTACCGGCCAAGATCGGAAACGTGCCCCAGTGGATGGGTACCACGGCCGAAACGCCCAACAGCTCCGCCGCCTTGGCGGCTCCGCGTGGGCCCATCGTGAAGTGGCCGCCGATGGGCAGGAAGGCGACGTCAGGACGATGCAGCTCGCGGATGAGGGCCATGTCGCCGAACACGTCAGTGTCTCCGCTGAGGTAGATGCGCCGTCCGTTTTCCAATTGGAGCACGAATCCGACCGGTTCACCCAGGTCGAGCACCACCTTCTGATCCGAAGCCCAGTCTCCGGCGGAATGGTCGGCGTGGACCATCGTGATCTCGATGCCCCGAGGGGTGACGGTGCCACCCTTGTTCATCCCGACGACCTCGGCCGTCGTGTCGAGGTCACCCAACCACACACTCATCTCGTGGATGCAGGGCCAGACTGGCGACGTGCGCGCGGCGATGGTGACCGCGTCGGACCGATCCATGGCGCCGACCTCTCCGCCCAGGTGGTCGAAGTGACCGTGGCTGACCAGCAGGACGTCACAGCGATCGACCGACTCCGGAGCTCTGGGGGACGTGGGGTTGCTGAACCAGGGGTCCAGGATCAGGCGCGTCCCGGCCTCAGTCTCGATCTCGACACAGGAGTGGCCGTACCAGGTGAAGGCGAAGCCGAGGTCGGACATCGGTCGATCTCCTTGCGGGGTTGGGGTCGGGTGGGTCGTCGCAAGCGTAGCCAGTGGCCTGGCGGAGGAGTGCAGGTATGGGGAGATTCGTATCTGATTTGCTGCAGGTGTTGGGCGGGGCTCGTACTTCAAAGATCGTGCGCGTTTCACCCTTGTCTCAGGGGTAAAACGCGCACGATCTTTGTCGCTGTGCCGTTACCGGACGCCGTTGGGCCGGAATTGCACGCTAATCCGCGGGCCCAGTGACCGCGTGGTTTTCGGGACGGCATGCTCCCAGGTGCGCTGGCAGGAGCCGCCCATCACCAACAGATCACCATGCCCTACCTGGTGCCGGATGGTCGTCCCGCCACCTCGAGGCCGAAGCAGAAACTGCCGTGGCGAGCCGAGGGAGATGATCGCCACCATGGTGTCCTCATTTTTGCCGCGGCCAATGGTGTCGCCGTGCCAGGCTACTGAGTCACGGCCGTCGCGATAGAGGCATAGTCCAGCGGTCGTAAAGAGCTCGCCCAACTCGTCGGCATAGTGCGCATTCAGCGCCTCGCGAGCCGACACTAAGTCGGGATGGGGGAGCGGATCGTTCTCCCCGTAGAAGCAGAGCAATCGCGGCACGTCGACAACCCGCTCGTACATCTGCCGCCGCTCGGCCTGCCAAGGCACTTGCTCCAACAGATCTTCAAAGAGCGTGCTTGTCCCACTCAACCAGCCGGGCAGCACATCGACCCAAGCGCCGCGGCCCAGCCTCTGGCGGGTGATCATGCCGCCAAGCGGCCCGAGAGCAAGTTGGTCGCCTAGTCCTAGATCGAAGAGGGATGTTTGAACAACGCTGGACACGCTCTCAATCTAGCACATATTCGATTATGAGTTCGAATTGGATGGAGTCTTGGACGTCTTGCTCGGCTTAGGTGTTGGCGTAGCCGACTCAGTGGGCGGCTTCGTCGTCGCAGATTCCGTCGGTTTCTGCGTGGTCGGCGCCGGCTCCGGCGGCTGCGGGGCCGTAGCCAAGGTGAGTCTGATCGTAGTGTCGCGGTCAACATTCTTGCCGGCCTCTGGGTTCTGACCGATCACGGTCCCCGCCGGCTGCGAGCTCTCCCGCTCGATGAACTGCGGCGCATCGAAGCCCGCGTTCTCCGCATCCTGGATGGCCCGAGAGCGACTTAAGCCGATGAAGTTCGGGACCTCGGACTTGCCGGTCGCGTACCGGACGGTGATCTTGCTGTCCAGTGGGACGGTCTCTCCCTCGTCAGGGGAGATGTCGGTGACCTCGCCGGGCTTGGTGTCGTTGTCCTCGCTCTTGGCAGCAACCTTCTTGATGTTGGTGAAGTTGAGATCCTTCAGGGCGTTGACGACGTCCTTGACGTCCTGACCGATCAGATCATTCGGAATCGTGCCGGTCTTGGGACCCTCATTCACTGTGATAATGACTTTGCTGTTCACTGGGACGGAGGTGTCGGCAGGGGGATCTTGGGCCGTGACTTCGCCTACACCCTCCTCATCACCGTTTACTTTCGTGACCTCAACTTGAAGCCTGTTAGCTTCGAGCTGATTGACTGCATCCTGCTCGCTAAAGCCAACAACGTTCGGCACGTCGACCGTCTCGGCTGTCCCCGGATTGAGCATCCGATAAAGCGCCCAGCCGCCGAGCCCCAAGGCCGCGATGATCAATGCGGTGACGAGGATCGCCAGACCGACGCGACTCTTCCGCGGTTCCTCTTCCTCGTACTCCTCCTCCGGTTCTTCCGGTTCCGCCGGGGGCACGAAGCTGGGTGGCGTAGCTACGTGGGTCGCGTCGTCGTACGCGTTGGCGGCCATCGCTCCGGCTGCCATCGGCACAACCGCCGTCGCTTGCTGGGCTGTGGTCTGCTGCCCGGCGAGCAAGCGGGTGATGTCGTCCTTCATCTCCCGTGCGGACTGATAACGCTCTGCGGGATCCTTGGCCAATGCCTTCAGAACCACCGCGTCGATCTCGGGACTGATCTCTGGATCCAGCTGACTAGGCGGCAGCGGGTTCTCGCGTACGTGTTGGTAGGCAACGCTCACCGGCGAATCTCCGACGAACGGCGGCCGACCGACGAGCAGCTCATAGAGCAAGCAACCTGTGGAGTACAGGTCGCTCCGCGCGTCAACGGTCTCGCCGCGGGCCTGCTCGGGCGAGAGGTATTGCGCCGTGCCAATTACCGCAGCGGTCTGGGTCATGGTTGCGCTCGTGTCGGCAACCGCCCGGGCGATGCCGAAGTCCATCACCTTGACGCCGCCATTTTGCGTGAGCATCACGTTGGCGGGCTTGATGTCACGGTGCACGATGCCGGCTTTGTGGCTGTAGCTCAACGCGTCGAGCACACCCTGGGTCAGCTCGAGTGCACGCTCCGGAAGGATCTTGCGTCCATCCTTGAGGACGTCGCGCAGCGTGGGCCCCTCGACCAGCTCCATCACGATGTAGGGGACCGACACGCCAGTCGGTTGATCGATCTCCTCGCCGGTGTCGTAGACGGCGACGATTGTTGGATGGTTGAGGCCCGCGGCCGACTGCGCCTCGCGGCGGAACCGTGCCTGAAATGTCGGATCCGTAGCAAGATCGGTCCGCAGCTGCTTGACAGCGACGGATCGACCGAGCCGTTGATCAACAGCACGGCGGACCTCGGCCATGCCGCCGCGCCCCAGCAATTCGCCCAGTTCGTACCGGCCCCCAACCGTCGTTGGGCTGCTAGTCATTTCCATAGTCCTCCCTCACCCGGCTGCCATTCTCGGCCATAGGGCCTGTGAGCGTGAAATGGGCATCTCATGTGGACTCGCTGGCTTCCCGTGCAGGCGGCTGGATGCGCCCGGAGGCGTACGTTTTCCACCAATCGCGCGGAAAGGCGCGGCTGGGAGCGTGTGCGGGCGTATGTTTCCCACCAATCGAGCGGAAACGCCCACCCCCGAGCAGTAGGTCATAGCGCAGCCTGCATCACAGCTCGTGCAATAGGGGCGGCAACCCGCCCGCCCGCGATATCGCTCCGCGGGATGTCGGCGTCCTCGACGATTACAGCCACCGCAACCGCGGGGTTGTCCACCGGCGCAAACGAGGTGAACCAGGCAAACGGCTTGCGCGTCGGATCCGACTGCGCGGTACCAGTCTTGCCGCCAACGTCGTCGCCAGGGATCTGCGCATTGCGACCGGTGCCCTGGTCGACCACCTGCAACATCATCTGCTGCAGTTCCTTGGCATGCTCCGGAGTCATCGCGGCGGAGAGCTTTTGAGCCTTGTGCGTCTCGATGGGCTTCAAGTCCTGGGAGAGCACTTGCCTGACGACATACGGATCCATCAGCACCCCGTCGTTGGCGATCGCGGACGAAACCATCGCCATCTGCAACGGGCTCGCAGCGACGTCGTACTGCCCAATGGAGCTCAGCGCCAGTTGAGACTCATTCAGCTTGTCCGGAAACTGGCTCGCCACGCCTCGCAGATCGGCCAAGTGCCGTTGATCAAAGCCGAAGAGCTGTGCCTGCTCTCGCAGCTTGCTTGCACCCACGTCCAGCCCGAGATTGGCGAACGCGGTGTTACATGACACCTTGAGCGCCTGCGTGATGGTGATCTTGGTGCCGCCGCAGTTGGTGGAGTTGGACAGATAGACCCGCGTGCCCGGCAGCTTGAGCCGGTCGGGCGACTCCACGGTGGACTCCGGAGTCTTCCCGTCAGCCAACGCAGCAGCCGCCGTCACGAGCTTGAACGTCGACCCCGGCGGATAGATCTCGCGCGCCGCTCGGTTGGACAGCGGGTGTTGCGGATCCGAAGCGAGCCGGTCGTACGCCTTTCCGGCGACCTCGATGTCATGGCTTGCGATGTCGTTCGGATCGTAAGTAGGGCTGGTCACCATTGCCAGCACCGCACCAGTCTTCGGGTCGAGCGCGACCACGGCGCCTTTTTGAGTGCCGAGTGCGTCGGCCGCCGCCTTTTGAATCTTCGGCACGATCGTGGTCTGGACGGTCGCGCCTTTCGGCGTCTTGTTGGTCGCCATATCGATCAGCCGGCGTACGAAGAGGGCATCGTCGGTCCCCGCTAACTGGGGGTTGTAGCTGTTCTCCAAGCCCGAGCTGGCTCGGTCGTAGGAGTAAAAGCCGGTGATCGGCGCGTAGAGGTCGCCGTCAGGATAGACGCGCTGGTACTTATAGCGATCCTTCGACGGCACGGTCTTGGCCATCTCAACGTTCCCGGCGGCCAAGATCGCCCCGCGATTCTGGGCGAACTCGGCGTCTCGCACCCGCCGATTCTCTGGCTGAGCGGCGAGGGATTCTTGCCGGAAGATCATCATGTACGTGCCGTTGGCCAGCAACAGCGCGAACATCATCAACGTCACAAAGGCGACTCGGCGTATCGGCTTGTTCATGCGCCCACCTTGACAAGCTGAGTTTGCTCGACGTCGGGGTTGATCGGCGTAACCGTCGCGGCGGGCTTCCGCACCTGGTGAGAGATCACCAGCAGCAGTCCGGCGACTATCCAGTTGCACACCAGCGATGAGCCACCCTGGGACATGAATGGCGTCGTCAGACCCGTGAGAGGCAGCAGCCGCGTCACGCCGCCGATGATGGTAAAGACCTGCAGCGCGAAGGCAAACGACAAGCCCGTAGCCAGCAGCTTGCCGAACGGCTCTCGACACTGCAGCGCGACCCGCAGACCGCGGGCCACGATCAAGCCGTAGATCATGATCACCGCCATCAACCCGGTCATACCGAGCTCTTCACCGATCGCGGCGGCAATGAAGTCGCTACGCGCCAACGGAGTCAGACCAGGCCGGCCCAGGCCAAGACCGGTCCCAAGCACGCCGCCCCAGGCCATGCCGAACTGGGCCGCGATCACCTGGTAATAGGCGTCGAAGTCGGCGAACGGGTCCAGCCAGGCGCCGACTCGGCGGCGGACGTGGCTGAAGTTTAGATAGCCGAAGTACGCCCCAGCGGCGAAGAGCAGGGTGCCCAGCACGGCCCAGCCGGCCCGCTCGGTCGAAACGTAGAGCATCATCACGAACAGCCCGAAGAACAGCAGCGAGGTTCCCAGGTCACGCTGCCAGACCAGAATTGCCAGGCTGATCAGCCACATCACTAGGATCGGGCCGAGGTCGCGGGCGCGTGGCAGATCGATGCCGAGAATGCGATAGCCGGCCAGAGCCAAGACGTCGCGTTTCTCTACCAGGTACGAGGCGAAGGCGATTGCGAGCAGGATCTTGGCCGCCTCAGCTGGCTGGAAGCTGTATGGGCCGACCTGAATCCAGATCTGAGCACCGAATTTCTCGGTCCCCAGGCCAGGCACCAATGGCAGTAGCAGCAGCACGATGCCGGCAAGACCAATGGTGTAGGTAAAGCGCTGCAGCGGCCGGTGATCATTCACCCAGGCAACGACAAGAATGAACAAGATCACACCCACCGCAGTCCAGATCAGCTGCTGCCGAGCACCGTTGAGCGGTGGATCGTTGATCAAGTCGATGCGGTGGATCATCACCAGCCCGAGGCCGTTGAGCAGGATGACGCAGGGCAAGATCACAGGGTCCGCGTACGGCAGCCGCCACCTCACAGCGAGATGCGCGAGCGCCGCCATCAGGATGCAGATACCGGCCACGTACGGAAAAGTCGGCGATACCTCGCCGGTGACGTTCAGATCGACCACCGCGTACGCGCCAAGGGTGAGCACTAGCGCGAAGATGATCAGGGCCAGCTCGACCCCGCGTCGCTTGCGAGGGACGATGGCGACCGGTGCAACCACGGGCATCAGCAGCTCGGTTCCGCCTGCCCGGTAGCGGGAGCCGACGGTGTCTGAGTTGGCTTGCTCGCGGGCTTGGTATTGGGCGCCGGGCTGGTCTTCGGGCTCGCTGTGGCTCGTGGTCGGGCGGACGCTGTGGGCTGCGGCGCGCAGCGCTCCGCCGCCGCGCTTAGTTCGGCGACGGTCGCACGCGCCGAGTCCAGGCTTGGCACATCGATCTTGGCTTTGACCTGCTCTTGATAAAACGGCGGCAGCTCGCTGACTGCTAGCTGCTGTACCTCATACACCCGCGACAAGGATAGGCCTGGGACGTTGTCCGACAGGCCCTGGAAGATGGCGACCTTGTCTTGATCGGCGCCTACGAAGTATTGGTTACGCATCCAGGCGTAGGTAATACCCAATCCCGCGACGGCAATCAGCACGAGCAGGAGCAGTCCGATGAGAGGCCTGCGGAAGCGGTGCTGATGCGGTGCCTGCGGGTCGTAGCGCTCCTCATCATGACTCGGCGCGACCTGTAGATCGGCGAGGTTGGTGACCAGCGTGTCATCGTCGTCCTCGGCCAGCTGGCGGCGCGGTACGCCGGGGGCGCGGATCGGCTGGTCTGAGGCGGCGCCCAACACGATGACCTCGTCAGTGCCGTCGGATCCGACGACATCGGCAACGATCACGGTGATGTTGTCGATCCCGCCCTGATGGAGAGACTCCGTGACGAGGCGGTCGACGGCCTTGTCCAGGTCGGGGATTCCCAAGGCGGCTTCTATGACGTCGTCGTCGATCAAGCCGCAGACGCCGTCGCTGCAGAACATAAATCGATCTCCGGCCCTGACCGAGACGATCGTCAGATCGGGGTCGTTGGTCGGCTGCCCGTTCAGTACCTTCAGCAGCAGCGAGCGATGCGGATGTATCGCGGCTTCGCTCTCGCTGATTTTGCCGTCGTCGACGAGTGACTGGACCCAGGTGTGATCATGGGTAAGCCGTTCCAGATGGCCATCGCGGAACAGATAGGCACGACTGTCACCGATGTGTGCCAGGCCGAGCTCAGCCCCGTCGAACATCGCGCCCGTGACGGTCGTCCCCATACCCTCCAAGGAGACGTCTGATTCGATGAGCTCTGCGATCTTGGTATTGGCGTCGTGGATCGCATGACCCAGCACCTCGAGCATCCCTTCGCCCTCGGTGGGGGCCTCGACCTTACGGATGGTGTCGATCGCCACGGCGGAGGCAAGATCACCCGCGGCCGCACCGCCCATACCGTCGGCTACGACCACTAGATGCGGGCTCGCGTACCCCGAGTCCTGGTTGTTCTTACGGATCAGGCCGACCTCGGAGTGGGCCACGTACCGTAGCTGGAGTGTCACTTGATCACGACTCCAACTTCATGATCGTCTTGCCGATGCGTACGGTGTCGGCGAGGGTGATCGTGGTAGGCGCCGTAATCCGCTGGCCGTTGACGTAGGTGCCGTTGGTAGAGCCGAGATCTTCGATATAGATGCCGTTCGGCGTACTCACGACGCGGGCATGGCGAGTCGATACGTAATCGTCCTCCAAGATCAGCTGACAGTCGGCACCGCGTCCGATCATGATCATTCCGCCGGCGAGCTCAGCGGACAGTCCTGCTTGATTGCCCTGCGAGATCATGAGCACCCGAGGCTCGCCACGGTGACGCTTGGCCCTTCTGGGTGGCGGTGGCGGCGCTTCCAGCTCCTGTGGTTGCGGCTGGTCGGACGCCCTAACCGTCTTACCGAACAAGTCGCTCCGGATGACCGAAACCGCGGAGAGGATGAACAACCACAGAAGGGCCAGATAGACCACCTTGATGATCGTGAGCGCGATTTCCGACATCGCGCCTCAACGTCCAAGGGGGGCATGGACAAGCATTCGGGTCGACCCGATCTGGATACGTGATCCCTCCTGCAAGGCGGCCTGCTGCACCCGCTGCCCGTTCACCACAATGCCGTTCGTCGAATCAAGATCGACGATGTCGATCTTGGTCCCCGGTCCCGCAGCGGTTACTCGGATTTGGGCGTGCCGCCGCGAGATGCCGGGGTCGTTGATGCGCAGGTCGGCGTCGCTGCCGCGGCCGATCACTAATCCCGGCGGTTGCAGGGGATGCCGGGTGCCGTTGACTTCCAGCACTAGCGGGGCTCGGTTGATGGCAGTTTCGCTCGCTCTCCCGCCGCGTGGGGTGATGCCGGCTACTGCCTGGGATGAAACGGTGAAACGGCCGGTAGGCAGGCTGGTGTCGAGCTTGAACGCAATCTTGATCGGTCCGTTGAACATATAGCCCATTTCGCGGGCGTGGTTGCGTAGCTCGGTTGCGAACTCGGCGTTGAGCGTATTGGTGTACGGCGCGAGCTTGTCGTGGTCATGTTGGGAAAGCTGGACTGTGAAATCGTTGGGCACCAGGCGCTTGTTGCGGGACATCAGCTTGGCCTCGGCATCAAGCTCACGCTGCAGGCGTGCGGCGATCTCGACTGGCTGCACATCGCCCTTGAATGCGCGCGCGAAGACGCCGTTGACGGCGCCCTCCACTTTCTTCTCAAAGCGCGCGAAGATGCCCATGTCCCTCCTTTCCCCGAGGTCAACCTAGATCGTATCTGCAGAATGTAAGTGGGCTGGCCGGGCCGAAAATTGAGCTGTAACCGTTGCAGGGGTGCAAAATGTTCTCCACAGCTCGGCACGTTGGCTCGCTCGAGGGGGCTAAGAGCTCGCATCGGTCAAACAGTTGGGTCGTGCTAGCCTTTCCCGGCTGGTTCGGATTGTGCATGTCATCCGGGCGCGAGTGGCGGAACGGCAGACGCGCTGGCTTCAGGTGCCAGTGTCCGCAAGGACGTGGGGGTTCAAATCCCCCCTCGCGCACCAGTACGACCCCCGGCCTGACCTGGGGTTATATGGAATCCGCGGCAGGTCCTGAGGGCCCATTGTGGCACCGCTGTGGCACCGACTCAGTTCGGAGGCCCTGGCATGGCATGGATTGAACAGCACCGACGATCCGACGGCGGCCTGACTGTACGGGTCATCTGGCGGCCCGGCAGCGCCCGTGACGCTACCCGCGTGTGGGAGACGTTCGGCGCCGGATCGGACGCGCAGAACCTCGCGCGAGCGGACGGTTTCAAGCGGATGGTGGAGGCCGCTGGTCAGCGGTGGCCCGATGCCTGGGTGAAGGGTGAGGGGTTCGTCCGGCCGCCGGATGTCGCCGACCCCATGACGCCTCCACCGAGCTTCGACAAGATCGGCGAGGAGTACGTCCGTCAGATCGTCGACCTGTCCCCCGGGCAGCGGAAGCGGTACCTCGGACAGCTGCAGGTGCTGGCGCGCACGCCGGTGCGAGGCTCGCTGATCTTCGCGGGCCCGATCACCGTAATCGGTGAGGCGCAGCTGAAGACATGGCTGATTGAGTGGGACCGGTCTTTGAAGACGAAGGCGAACTACCACGGTCTGATCTACAGCGTGTTCGCGCACGCCGTGAAGCGTGGCTATCTGGCTGCGAACCCGGCAATCGGGACGGCGCCGAAACAGTCGAGGGTGAAGCAGTCGAGACCGGAGCTGCGGTTCCTGACCGAACGTGAGTTGGAGACCGCCGTACGGCTGGCCAAGAGACATGGGGACGTGTTGGCCGTGACGGCCGGGACCGGATTGCGGTTCGGTGAGATCAGCGCGTTGTGGGTCGGGGACGTCGATCTTGACCGCGGCACGGTTCGGGTGAACAAGGCGTGGAAGCGCAATGGTGAGGATGACGCGACCGAGACCCCCGGTTGGCTCTCCCGGCAGTTGCGGGCGAAACACACGATGCGGGATCACCACCTCGGGCATCCAAAGACACCGCGATCCCGACGGACCATCACGATCGCCCCGGCCGTGGCCGCGCTGCTCGAGAAAAGGATCAAGGGCCGACCGGCTGACGACTTCGTGTTCACCAGCCGGACGGGCCTGCCGTTGCACAATGGCGACTTCTACACCCACGTGTGGCGGAAGCTGATGACCGC
>Ga0307416_100000204_pt1 | contig 31222 bp, 25 predicted proteins | sample DK1Cmetagenome_2_FD_203821 | JGI IMG/M metagenome (GOLD analysis project Ga0307416, IMG submission 203821) | Maize rhizosphere microbial communities from greenhouse at UC Davis, California, United States - DK15-C-3 | ecosystem: Host-associated > Plants > Roots > Rhizosphere > Soil | place...
CGCGCGCCGCCCCCGCACTAGCATGATGCCACCGGCCGCGCCGGGGGCGCGACCCACGCGTCCCGCGGCTCTATACTCTATCGCTCGCCGACGTGGACCAGCACGTACTCGCGGCCACCCTTCCGCAGCAGCAGGTGCCGTCCGGGAAGAAGCACGTCCAGGCCGACCTGCCTATCCGCCGCCGACAGGCGCCGCCCGTTCACGGAGACCCCCCCCTGCTCGAGGAGTCGCTTGGCGGCACCCCGTGACGGCGCGAGCTTCGCCGCCACCACCAGCTCGACAACGTCCAGCGCGGCGCCGTCTGGAGGGCGGACGGTCCCGCCGTCGATGGCGGCTGTCTCCACACTGCTTTCCTGCAGTGTTGGCGCCGGCACCTCCGCGAACGGCACCTCCGCCCGCAGCATCTCCAGCGCCGCCGGCGACAGCGACGAGGGATCCGCCTTCCCGAACAGCAGCCCCGACACCTCCGCCGCCGCCCGCGCGGCCTCCTCGCCGTGCACTCGCGCCGTGACGTCGTGCGCCAACGCCCGCTGCGCCTCGCGCCGCTCCGGGTGGTCGCGCGCTGCGCGCTCGAGCGTCTCCACGTCCTCACGCGCGAGGAGCGTGAAGTAGCGCAGGTACGTCGGTACGTCCCGGTCGTCGGTGTTGATCCAGAACTGGTAGAACTGGTACGGCGACGTCAGCTCGGGGTCGAGCCAGACGTTCTGCCCCGCCTCGGACTTGCCGAACTTCCGCCCCGACGCGTTGGTGACGAGGGGGAGCGTGAGTGCGTGCACCTCGGCGCCTTCCACCTTGCGGACGAGCGTCGTGCCGGCGGTGATGTTGCCCCACTGGTCGCTGCCGCCGAGCTGCAGCGTCACACCGTCGCGGCGGAACAGCTCGAGGAAGTCGTACGCCTGGAGCAGCACGTACGAGAACTCCGTGTAGCTGATCCCCGCCTCGGTTCCCAGCCGCGACTGCACGGCCTCCTTCTGCAAGAGGTAGTTGACCGTGAAGTGCTTGCCGACATCGCGGAGGAAGGAGATCAGGCCACGGTCGAGGAGCCAGTCGGCGTTGTTGCGCATCAGGGCGCCGCGCCGACCCGAGAAATCCAGGAAGCGCTCCAGCTGGCCGGCAATGCCACGAACGTTCTCCTCGACCTTGTCGGGCGTCAGGAGCTGCCGCTCGGCCGTCTTGCCACTCGGGTCACCGATCATCCCCGTCCCGCCACCAACGAGCGCCACCGGGCGGTGGCCCGCCCGCTGCAGATGGACGAGCGCCATCACGGGCACCAGGCTCCCCACGTGAAGGCTCGCCGCCGTTGGGTCGAACCCGCAGTAGCCGGACACCGGCCCCCGGGCCAGGGCCTCGGCCAAGCCGTCGGTGTGCTGGTAGAGCAGCCCGCGCCAGGCGAGCTCGTCGAGCAGGGCAGGAGAGTGCTGTGACATGCGAGCAAACTTATAGTCTTCAGGTGGGGTATTGCAGCAGGGACGAGGGAGGCGGGACGAGGGGCGAATGACCTCGTCACTCGTCCCTCGTCCCTGGTTCTCGATCATCTCGAAGCCTAGTTTCCCGAGCGCTATGTCGAGCCTTCCGTTGCCCTTGAGCTCTGCCCGTGGCTAGCCGACCGCCTGGGCGCGAGCCAGCTCCTCGCCAGCCGGCTCCTCGCCAGTCGGCTGCTCGCCAGCCGACTGCTCGCCAGCAGTCTCCTCGCCGGCCGAGCTTCGTGCGGCGCCACCCCGGCGCCGTTCGGGCGGTGCTGCTCTTCCTGGTCTTCACCCTCGGCTCCTGTGCCGGTGCCGCCTACGGTGCCTGGGCGCTCGTCTGCCGCGGCGGGCAGTGCCCGTCCACCGACGTCCTCGAGGACTACACGCCGCGCCAGACGTCCAAGCTCTACGCCGTGGACGGAAAGTTCATCACCGAGATCGGGCTCGAGCGGCGCACGCTCGTGACGCTCAGCGAGATCCCGCCGGTGGTGCGCAACGCCTTCGTCGTGACCGAAGACCGGCGCTTCTACTCGCACGCCGGCGTCGACTTCATCGGCCTCGGCGGGGCGCTCAAGGACCGGCTCATGGGCGACCGGCTGCGGGGCGCGAGCACGATCACGCAGCAGCTCGCGCGCAACGTCTTTCCGGAGCGCATCTCGCGCGAGCGGTCGTACGTGCGCAAGCTGAAGGAGGCCAAGGTCGCCCGCGGGATCGAGTCGCGCTACACCAAGGACAAGATCCTCGAGCTCTACCTCAACCAGATCTCGCTCGGCAATGGCGCGTACGGCGTGGAGACCGCGTCGCAGCGCTACTTCGGGAAGTCGGTCCGCGACCTGAACGTGGCGGAGGCCGCCACCCTCGCCGCGCTCCCCAAGGCGCCCGAGCGCTACAACCCGCGCCGCTTCCCCGACCGCGCAATCCAGCGCCGCAACACGGTCATCGAGTTGATGCGGCGCGAGCGAGTCATCAACGACGCTGACGCGAGCCTGGCCAAGGCGTATCCCCTCCGTCTCGCGCAGCGGAGCGAGTCCGGCGACGTGGCCCCGTACTACGTGGAGTGGGTCCGCCGGCAGCTCGACGAGCGCTTCGGCCGACAGCTCTACGAGCAAGGCCTCAAGGTCTACACGACGCTCGACATGGAGCTGCAGTCGGCCGCGGAGCGGGCCGTCGAGCAGCAGCTCCGCGCCATCGAGGGCGGCAAGTACGGAAAGTTCCCGCACCCCACGTACGAGCAGTACCTGGCGCGTGGGGACGACGACCGCACGGGCGGCAACTCGCCCTACCTGCAGGCGGCGTTCGTCGCCGTCGACCCCCGCTCCGGAGCGGTCCGCGCGCTCGTGGGCGGCCGCGACTTCAACGACTCCAAGTTCAACCGCGCGACCCAGGCGCTCCGCCAGCCGGGGTCGACGTTCAAGCCCATCGTCTACGCCGACGCCGTGCAGAACGGCCGCTCGCCGGCCACGCCACTCGACGACGAGCCGCTGAGCGTGCCGCAGGCCGACGGCTCCGAGTGGACGCCGCAGAACTACGATGGGAAGTTCGAAGGCCTCATGCCGATGCGTCGGGCCCTGTACCTCTCGCGCAACCTGGCGACGATCCGCCTCGGGATGGAGCTCGGCGAGCGCAGCGTGATCTCCATGGCCCAGCGCTTCGGGATCAGCACCCCCCTGCCGCCCTACCCGTCGCTCCACATCGGGTCCGCCGACGTGTACCCGCTGGAGATGATCGCGGCCTACACGACCTTCGCCAACCTCGGCACGCGCACGGCGCCCAACGCCATCCTCCGCGTGGAGAACGCTCGCGGCGAAGTGCTGTGGGCGCCGACGCCGGTGCGGATGCCGGTGCTCTCCCCCGAGGAGGCGTGGCTGATGGTCGACATGATGAAGGACGTCGTGCGCCGTGGCACCGCCTACCGCGCCGTGTGGGGCGCCGGGTTCCGCGTGCCCTCGGCCGGCAAGACCGGAACCACCAACGACGGCGCCGACGTCTGGTACATCGGCTACACCGCGGACCTGGTCGCCGGCGTGTGGATGGGCATGGACCGGCCGCAGAAGATCAAGTCGAACGCGCAGGGGGGCGAGCTGGCGGCCCCCGCCTGGACGGCGTTCATGACGGAAGTCTACCGCCGCAAGCCCGCGCCGCCCGACTGGCCACGCCCGGAGGGGATCGTCGCCCGCGAGGTCGATCGGACCACGGGGCTCCTGGCCAACCCGTTCTGCCCGGAGTCGGCGATCGGCACGGAGTACTTCATCGTCGGCACCGAGCCGGTGCGCGAGTGCGACCTGCACTCGCCGTTCAACCTGGGCGTCGACTCGTCAGGCGTCGCGCCCGGCCATAGCACGGCGCCCGGCGCCCCCGCCACTGCCACCCCGCAGCCGCCGCGCGACACTGCGAACCCGTTCCGCCTGCCGCCGCTATGACCAGCTCGACGACCGACGCGGCCGGCGCGCCCTGGCAGCCGCTCGACTGCCACGCCCATACCACGCTGTCCGACGGCTCCCTCGCTCCGTCGGCGCTCGTGACCATGGTGCGAGCCCGCGGCGTGCGCCCGAGCATCGCCGACCACATCTCTCGCGACGTCATGTCCGCGGTGCGGACCGTCGCCGAGGTCGACGCGTATCTGACCGAGATCGAGGCGCTGCCGGTCGCACGCGGCGGCGAGTTCTGCTGGCACGACGCCCTGTGGCGCGAGCTGCCGCCGCACCTGGCCGGGCGCTTCACGCACCGCCTCGGCTCGCTGCATGCCATCCACCTGCCGGGCGGTGGGCTGGTCCACATGTTCCAGCGCGGCTTTCCCGCGGGGCTCACTCTGGACGCGTACATGGACGCGCACGTCGCCGACCTGGAGCTCTTCGCGGCGGAGATGCCGGTGGACATCCTCTCGCACCCCACCCTCCTCCCCCTCGGCCTCCGCCGCCTCCCCCTCGAGGAGCTGTGGACCGAGGAGCGCGAGGAGCGCGCCGTCGAAGCGCTCTACCGCGCCGGGATAGCCTTCGAGATCTCCAATCGGTACCGCCCGCACCAGCGGTTCGTGCGCCGTGCCGTCGACCGCGGCGTTCGCATCTCCCTCGGCTCCGACGGGCACACCCCCGAACAGGTGGGGGATCTCGCCTTCCCCCTCGACTTGGCGCGCCGGGTCGGCGTCCGCGACGAAGATCTGTACGACCCGGCGGTGCACGGATCGAAGACGCAGGGGGTAGGCGCTAGGGCCTGACCGGAAGGCCGGCGGGTCCAAGGGCTGGAGGGTTGCCCAAAACCCCAGCCTCCGCCCCACGCCGAGAGCCGAGAGCCGAGAGCCGAGAGCCGAGAGCCGAGAGCCGAGAGCCGAGAGCCGAGAGCCGAGAGCCGAGAGCCGCTCTTTACGGCACCAGCAGCGGAAACGTTGGCGACAGCCCCGGCGTGTAGACCATCTCCTCGAAGACGCCTGCGCCCTCACGCATCAGAAAGACCCCGGCACGGTTGTTCGCGTTCATCCCGAACGCCACGGCCGTGCCGCCTTCGTCGAACGAGTACACGTCGACGGAGCGCATGGTCAGATCCGAGGAGGGGCGGCCCCGGTATGCAACGACCGCCGGCCGGTCGGAGACGCGCGGGAAGATCTTGAGCACGGCGAGCGTGTCGGTGAGCTCTTGCGGCGTGCTCCGCTCGCGAACGAGAAAGCGGATCGCCCCGTCCGGCGTCCACCGCGGCCAGCCGCTCAGCGGGGCGTAGCGCGTCGTCGTGGCGACGCGGATCGGGAAGAGCTCCACCCGCCTCGTCCTCACCTCGTAGATCATCAGCTGCATGCCGATAGGGTTAGGCAGCAGGAACGCCACGAGCTCGCCGTCGGGCGAGAACACCGGCGTGCTGAAGATCGCCGTGACTGCCGCCGGGTGGTCTATTCGCGCGCTCAGGTTGGTGGAATCACGCTCTCCCGACGACAACTCGATGGCAACGACCCAGGCCGAGTCGTTCGAGGCGCGGGCGTAGACGACCGACTTCCCGTCGGGGGAGATCGCCCCCGGGGTGTTGAACCGCGTGAGTGGGATGGGGAGCGTGTCGATCACTCCGGTGGCCACGTCGAATAGGCGCAGCCCGCCGCTGTCCACGAGCACACGCTGCCCGCCGATTGTATCGACCACGCGTGGGGCGAAGTACGCGAGCTTCCCGTTCGCCGCCGCGAAGGGGAGGACGCCCCGGAGCCCCGTAGCCAACGGCTCCTCCCCGGTCCGGACCGTGTTCAGTCGGTGCGTGTTGTCCAGGAAGACGACGGAAACCTCGGCGGGGGCTCGCGGTGCCGTCACATGGCGGTCGCAGCCAGCGCCGGCCGCCATCAGCGCCACGGCGGCAAACGCCACCCGAGCGGTGGGCGGGGGGACGTGGCGACGGGCAGCACTGGGTCGCGACATGGCGCGCCTCACGCGAGAAAGGACACCGCTATCCGGCAGTGTTCGCTCTACACTAGCAGTGTTCGCTCTACACTAACAGATGCTCCCACCGGCGCGAGCGCAAGCCGGCCGTCACCTCTCCCGCAGCCATCTCTGGCGCCGAGTCCCGGGGCGGCGTTATCATCAACCGACCCCAACGAGGACACCGCATGACCGACCGCACCACCGGCCGCACGACCAAAATCTGGCGCGACGGTCAGCTCATCAACTGGGATGAGGCCACCATCCATGTGATGAGCCACGTCGTCCACTACGGGTCGAGCGTTTTCGAGGGGGTACGGTGCTACGAGACCCCGGCCGGCGGCGCCATCTTCCGGCTGCACGATCACATGCGCCGCCTTGTCGACTCCTGCAAGATCTATCGCATCCCACTTCAGTACTCGGCGGACGATCTGGCCCAGGCGTGTGTGGACACCGTCGCCGCCAACGACTTGCGGCAGTGCTACTTACGGCCCGTCGTCGTTCGGACGGGCGAGCAGATGGGGGTGCTCCCCCTGGGCGTCCCCATCGAGACGTTCATCATCGCCTGGCGGTGGGGTGCCTACCTCGGCCCGGACGCCCTCGCCAATGGCGTCGACGTGTGCGTCTCGAGCTGGCGGCGGGCAGCGCCGGACACCTTCCCGGCGCTCGCCAAGGCCGGCGGCAACTACTTGAATTCCCAGCTCTCCAAGATGGAGGCCCGGGTCGACGGATACGCCGAGGGGATCGGGCTCGACTCCTTCGGCTTCGTGGCCGAGGGGAGCGGAGAGAACCTCTTCCTCGTCCGGGACGAGGTGGTCTACACGTCACCGCTGGCGGCCGGGATCCTCAACGGGATCACCCGCGACTCCGTGGCCCGGATCGCCCGGGACCTCGGGTTCAAGGTCCGCGAGCAGACAATCCCGCGCGAGATGCTCTACATCGCCGATGAGCTGTTCTTCACCGGTACCGCGGCCGAGCTCACCCCCATCCGGTCCGTCGACCGGATCCAGGTGGGGGAGGGGAGACCGGGACCGGTCACGCGGGCGATCCAGGCCGAGTTCCTCGGGATTGCCCGCGGGGAGATCTCGGATCGCTACGGCTGGCTCACTCCAGTTCCCGAACCGGCGGCCACCCGATGATCCTGTTGCCGCGCCGCCACACGGTCGTCACGCACGGGCGCGGCAACTCCTCGGGGCGCTGGCACATTAGTGGAACAGCCGGTGTAGCAGAGTTCGTCGTTCGCTCCCGCCCACCGCATCGTGGCGGGAGTTTGCGTACGCGCAGGAGGTGTGCGTGATCGTTGGCTGTCTTGCACTGAACGCGTCGTTCGAGCCGCTCACCATGGTGCCGCTCCGCCGCGCGCTGCGCCTCGTGATCGACGGCAAGGCCGAAATCGTCGAGGCGGACGCCGGACGAATGGTGCGTTCCGAGCGCCTGACGTTCCCACGCCCCGCCGTCATTCGTCTCACGAAGTTCGTCCACGTGCCGCGCCGGTTCCGGCGGCAGGTGACGAACACTTTTCTCTTCGCCCGCGACCGCTACCGCTGTCAGTACTGCGGCCGCACGCAGGCGGAGCTCAAGCCCCGCGAGTCGCTGACGCGCGACCACCTCATCCCGCTCTCCCGCGGCGGGACGAACGACTGGACGAACGTGGTCACCGCGTGCAGCCCGTGCAACACGCGCAAGGCGAACCGGCTCCCCCACGAGATTGGCATGCACCCGCTCCACTCGCCAGTCGAGCCGCACTTCGTCCATCTGAGCTGGGCGGTGCGCCGTCTCACCCCCACCCAGGCCCGTTACATCCGCCTCTTCTACGGCGAGGACACGCTGCACCAGCTCGAGGAGCTCGAACACCGGGTCCACGCGCACGGCCAGGCGCATCGGCCGGCGGGGAACGGATAAGCGATCAGGGATCAGCGATCAGCGATCAGGGTGAACGACGACGGGCCGGCCGCCGCTCGGGGAGGCCGGCCCGTCGTGTGCCTGGGTGCGCGGATCGCTGGGTTCCGAGGCAGGTCTGGTCGCTGATCGCTGATCGCTGATCGCTGATCGCTGATCGCTGATCGCTGATCGCTGATCGCTGATCGCTCATAACTGCTATCGCGCCCGGAACGTCCCCGACCGGACTTCGTAGTGGCGCCGCTCGCCGCCGATCAGGCGCACGAAGAGCGTCCGCAGCCCGCGCGTCAGCGCCGTCCCCGGGTTGCGTTGTCCCCGCACCGCCGGCCGGAGCTCGCCCTTGAGCCAGCGCTCCACCTCGTCCAAGTCGCCGAGCGAGAGCATCTCGACGTCGAGGATCGCGGCGTAGTAGTACCGCTCCCCTCGGCGCGGGGCGAAGATCGGCGCGCGGAAGGGGCGCTCCGCCGCAGCCTGGGCATCCGCCAGCGCCTCGAACTCCCCGAGTACCGTGACGTGCCGCCCGACCAGTCGCGCCACCCCGAAGTGCTTCCGGAGCGGGTCGTAGCGCACGATGATGTCCCACTCCGTCGTCCCTTCGAGATCGTTCAGCAGCCCGCCGGCCGACCAGAGCTCCACCCGGTAGTGGAGCCGCGCCGGGAAGCCGTTCCGTAAGAGATCTCGCAGGTCGCGGTCCCCGAGAATGCCCGTCGCCCGCACTACTGGGCCCTCGGTGGACAGCAGGTCGCGCGGCGGGAGTGCCACCTGGAGCGGGGCGCGCCGCTGCGCGTCCAGCCGCGCGCCGGACGTCGAGAGCACCAGCAAGGCCAGCGCGACCGCGAGGCGCACGCCTTAGAATCGTCGCCGCAGGCGCACGAAGACGTTGGCGGGCTGCTTCGCCTCAGACACCGACTTGGCGACGTACAGGCCAACCGGGTCGAACTCTATGCCGAGCCCCACGTCGGTGCGAAACGTGCCGACCGACGGAATGCCGTCGCGCTCGTATTGCAGGGTGCCCTGGCGGTCGCCCACGAGCCAGCCCCGCCCCGCGTCGGCGAACAACACCCACACCCCGTCGGCGTGCCAGCCGAGCGTGAGGCCGCCGTCGTCATCGTCGCCGAACAGGTTGGCGTTGAAGCGGAGGTCGCCCCGGTACTCCACCTGCGCCAGCGCCATGCGCTCGCACAGGGCGACGACGCCGAGCGCCGCTCGCGTGGCGTCGGTGGTGCACTGGTTGACGTCCGCGTCGCCGAACGTCCGCCGGAAGTCGAAGCCGGCGAGGGTCCCCGGCCCGCCGACCGAGAAGCGCCGCTGCAGCGGGAGTGGGTCGCCGTCGAGCCATCCGCCGAGGACGACGCGCACGTTCAGCTGCGCGTCGGGCGCGATGCGGTTGTAGCGCCGGAGGTCGACGAAGCCGCGCCCGTATTCGACGCGCCCCGCGAGCCGCGGCGGAGCGCCGGGCAGCGGATCGACCAGCACCGGGCTGGCGACGTGACCGGTCCCGCGCTCGTAGTCGGCGACGATGTACCAGCCTGACCAGGGGTCGTCGGTGTCGTTGCGCGTGTCGATGCGCAGCGTGGCGTTGGCCACGTGGAAGCGGCCGTCGTCGATCCGCGGGTTCGCGCGCCACGACTGCTGGTTGCGGAAGAGCGTGAACGGGTCGCGCAGCCGCCGCGTGGCCTGCCGCTCGTCGCTCAGCGAGAACGTCAGGTCGACGTCCTCGCCGGCCACCAGGGCCAGGTAGCCGCTGCCGCCGTGGCGGTTGAAGTAGTCGCGGAAGTCGCGGTGCAGGAAGAACGATCCAAGGCCGACCTCGGTGTCCGTGAGCTGCCAGTTCTCGATTCCGTCGACCACGTCGAATAGCCTCCCGCCCACGGCGAGGCCGGGCCGCCCGCCGACACGGACCTCGGCGCGCAGGTTGTGGCCCAGGTTGTCGCTGTCCCACCGGAAATTGTCGGCGGTACGAAAGATCCCGAAGGCGTCGAGCGTCAGCCGCCCCCACGCGACCTCCTCGCGGATCGTCGGACCGAGATAGATCGGCAACCCCTCGACTCGGTTGTACGTCCGCGCCGAGGCGAAGCGCAGGTTGTTCCAGTTCCGACTCCCCCGCCCGCGGCGGAGGCGCAGCCACCGCCGGTCGGCATTCCCCGGCCCGCGCTCGGCGACGATGCGGTCGGCCTCCTCGCGATAGTGGAGCACCTGCCGATAGACGCGGATCTCCCCGCCGACGTAGGCTCTCTCGCGCCCCTCCAGTACGCCGCCCACGATGAGCAGGTCGCCGTTGATCCGAGCCGTCGACGTGAGAACCACGTCCGCGTTGACCGCCACCACGCGCCCGGTGATCGTGCCGGCGATGGTGAGCGGCCCGTTCAGCACCGCCACGTCGCCCTGGACCTCGCGCTCGGCCGCGATCTCGAGCCGACCGTTGGCGCGCAGCGTCCCGGGCGCGTTGACCAGCTCCACCACTTCGCGCGCGACTTCGCGCGGCAGTTGGGACTCGTCGAGAGCGTCGGCGGCTGAATCGGCCGCCGCGGCGCTGTCTTGGGCGACGGTCGTATCGCGCACCTGAGCGCCGAGTGGCGCCGGCGCGAGCAGCCAGGGAAGGATGATGACAGCGGCGACCGCGGTGAGCCGGACGGGCGTCCCATGTGGGCACCCCAACGCGGCAGGGCGGGCAGGCGGCGAGAGAGGCATGATCACTCCCCAAGTTAGCTGGACGCGCGGCGCACAGGCACTCGCCGTACCCGTGGCGCTGGCCGAGGCGAAGTGGTGGCGCTGCAATACTTTGCTCGCGCCCCGCGCGCGCGGCGCGTGCGCCGGTGTCCACTCCGTGGCACAGGGGGGTGTGTCAGGCCGGTCGGTGCGCGCCGCCCGGGACGCCTCCCGATACGCCTCCCGACACGCCGGCTGGGGGCCCTCCGGGGATGCCGAGCCGACGCATGCGCCGGTACAAGTTCGGGCGATCGGTCTGCAGCCGGCGCGCCGCCTCGGCCACGTTGCCCCCGGCAAGCGACAGCGCGCGGGTAATCAGCAGCCGCTCGTACTCGTCCAGCGACTCGCTGAGCGACCGGGCCCCCTCGAGCACCACCGACGCGGCCGGGTCGGGCCCTCCGGGCCCGGGCGCGCGCGGTGTGCCGACCGCCGGCAGCACTTCGCTCACGTGCGCGGCCGTGACCTCGGTCCCCGCGTGCAGGATCGCAAGGCGCTCGACGATGTTCGCCAGCTCGCGCACGTTGCCCGGCCAACGGTAGCCGGCGAGTAGCCGGAGCGCCTCGTCGGTCCACCGCGGCAACGACCGCCCGGTGCGCGTGCGGTGGAGCACCGAGAAGTGGCGCACGAGCGCCGGTACGTCCTCCGGCCGCTCGCGGAGCGGCGGCAGCGCGAGGGGAATCACGTTGAGCCGGAAGTAGAGGTCCTCGCGGAACGTTCCGTCGGCCGTCGCCTGCTGGAGGTCCTTGTTGGTCGCCGAGACGATGCGCACGTCGACGCGCACCGGCTTGCCGCCACCGACCCGCTCGATCTCCTTCGCCTCGATGGCGCGGAGCAGCTTCGCCTGCGCCTCGGGCCCGAGGTCCGCGACTTCGTCGAGGAAGAGCGTGCCGGTGTGGGCGAGCTCGAAGCGCCCGATCCGCCGGTCGGTGGCGCCCGTGAAGGCCCCGCGCTCGTGCCCGAACATCTCACTCTCCACCAAGTCGCGCGGGATGGCGGCGCAGTTCACGCGCACGAACGAGCGGTCGCGCCGCGGGCTCCCGTTGTGGATGGCGGCGGCGACCAGCTCCTTCCCCGTCCCGCTCTCCCCGGTAACGAGGACCCGCGCGTCGGTCGGGGCCACGCGGGCGATGAGCTCGCGCACGCGCTGCATGGCCGCGCTGTCGCCGATCATCTCGCCGCCGAGCCCGAGGTCCTCGCGCAGCACCCGCGCGGTGCGGCGCGCCTGGCGGAGCTCGAGCGCCGAGCCGAGGGCGAGGAGCACCCCCTCTGGCGCGAGCGGCTTCTCGAGGAAGTTGAAGGCGCCCAGCTTCGTCGCCCGAACCGCGTCGCTGAGCCCCGCCCGCCCGCTCATCATGATCACCGGCAGGTCCGGGAAGTGCTCGCGGAGGCGGGCGAGCGTGGCGAGACCGTCCAGCTCACCCGGCATCATCAGGTCGAGCAGGACCACGTCCGGCTCGCTCTCCGTGGCGCGGGCGACACCCGCGGCGCCGTCGGGCGCGTCGCGCACCTCGTAGCCCTCGGCGCCGAGCAGCGCGCCGACCATCCGGCGGATGTTCGGCTCGTCGTCGACGATCAGAACGCTCGGCATGCCCGACGCGGCGAGGCCCGGCGAGGGCCTCTATGAGCGTGGCGCGTCCCGCGGGCGGCGCGGCGCCCGGCCGGCTCGGCCGCTGGCCGCATCTAGCGCGTGCCGCCGTTCGCGCGGTCCACGAGCGCCGCGGCGGCGCCTTGCGTCCGCTGCAGAAGGGGGTGCATCTCGCGCAGCAGCCCGCTCGAGAACCGCTGCCCCTCCGAGATGCGCTCGACTTCCACCGCGATCGTGTCGACGCTCTGTTCGAGCCGGTGCAGTTGCTCCGCGAGCTCCGGCGGGATCACGGGTTGCGCCGTCTTGCGGTCCATCCGGCGGGCGAAGGCGCGCGCCAGCGGCAGCCCGATGATGATCACCGCGATCATGATGAAGAACGCGATCGACATGGTCACCGCCTCGGGCGGGATCGTCGGCTCGAAAGGCATTGGCACGCCGGCCATGCCCTGCGGCGCGCCCGGGTCCACGACAGTCACCCGGCCGTTCTCGTCGACGTAGATCGTCTTCCCGTCCTTGTTGACCGTGATCTTGGGAGCGCCGGGCGCGCCAGGCACCCCGGGTATCGCAGGCGGCGTCGGCACGCCCGGAAGCTCCTGGCCCGCTCGCGCCGCGTCGCGCATCGCCTGCTGGGCGTCGCGAGCAGCTTGGCGGGCGTCCCGCTGCGCTTCGAGCTGCGCGCGCTGGGCCTCGAGCTGCTGGCGCACGTTCTCGCGGATTTGCTCGCGAAGCTGTTCGACCTCCGGGCCCTGCTGCTGCGTCGAGGTAATCTCACTGCGCATGGCGCCCTCCGGGGTGCGGGGACGTGAGCTCCGGGACCCGCGCCGTCTGGCCGCGCTCGGGCGCACGTTCCGCGCCGCGCTCGGCCAAGAGCCGGGTCGTGAAGCGCTGCCCCTCCGAGATCCGTTCGATCTCAATGGCGACCGCGTCCACGGCCTGCTCGATCCGCGTCAGCCGCTGGGCGACGTCGCTCGGGATCTCCGGGCGGCCTGCCTCGCGCTCCCACTTCCGGCCGAGCGCACGCACCAGCGGTATGACGATAGACAGAACAATGATCGTCAGGAAGAATCCCATCGGCACGACGATGTCTTCATCCCACATGGCCAATGCCCTCCGCGTTGCGGAGCGCTGCGATCGAGGCGGGCGTCTCCTTGCGCTCCGAGAGAAGCTTGGTCGTGAAGCGCTGGCCCTCCGAGATGCGCTCCACCTCGATGGCAATCGCGTCGAGCGCCTGCTCCATGCGCTCCAACCGCGCCGCGAGCTCCGGCTGGACCTTGGGCTGGCCCGCCTCGCGATCGATGCGCCGGGCGTAGGCCCGCGCGATGGGCACGCCGATGGCCGTGAGGCCGGCCATGACGAACAACGTGATTGGGATCAGCTCACCGGGGATGTACACCGTTCTCTCCTGACGACACAGTTGACGACACAGTTGACGGGGCGCTCGCCGGGACACTCGCCGCAATTCCCGACGAGGCGCCCGGGGAGACGCCCACAGATATTTCGTTCTCCACCGGCAGGACGAACCGGACCTCCGTGCCGCGCCCGACTGCACTGACCGCGTCCACCACCCCGCCGTGCGCGACCACCGTCTGCCGCGCGATCGCGAGCCCGAGACCAGTCCCGCCCTTCTTGTGGGTCACGTACGGGTCCCAAATGCGCTCCAACTGATCCGCCGGGATGCCGCACCCGGTGTCGCGCACCGCCACTTGCACGCCCTCCCGCCCGTGCGACTGCGCCCGGCTCACCCGGACCGTGATCTCCCCACCGCCGCGGCAGGCCTCGACCGCGTTGATCATGATGTTCGAGAGGGCGCGAGCCAGCGCGTCATAGTGCCCGCGCACCATCGGCAGGCCCTCCTCCACGTGCACGTCGAGCGCGAGCTCCGCGGGCACCGTCACCTTCGCCGTGTATCGTGCGAGCTCGCCCACGTCGACCTCAGACGGGTGTCCCTCCGGGAGCCGCCCGAACTGCGAGAAGCTCCGCGCCATCTCCTCCAGCCGCCGCGACTCGACTTCCACCACCTCGACCGACTCCGCCAGCTCGGGCGGCACCGCGCTCCGCAGGCGCGCCACCGCGAACCGGATCGGCGTTAGCGGGTTCTTCAGCTCGTGCGCGACGCGCCGGGCCGTCTCGCGGAAGGCGCTGGCCCGCTCGGCCTCGAGCGCCTGCGCCCGCCCCACCTCCAGCTCCCGCGCGGTGCGCCGCATCCGCCGCCGCAGCACCTCGAACTCGGGGGCGCCTCGGGACGGCGGGCCCTCGGGAAGCGGCTCACCGCGGGCGATCCGCTCGGTCCAGCCCACGATCTCGTCCAGTGGCCGACTGAGCTGCCGGCTCAGGTGCCCGGCCACGCGCGAGGCGAGGAACGCGAGGACCAGCAGCCCGAGGATTGCCACGACTGCCACCGGCCTGACGACCCGCGCCGCCAAGTACTGGAAGCGGCGTGCCTGCTCGAGCGATGCCCGTAGCTCCTGCTCGTGCGCGTCGAGCGCCGCACGTTGCGCCGCGGTGAGCGGGCTTCGGCGCGCCGCGTCGAGTGCCCGCTCCCCGGTGGCCGCGACGCGCTCCCACGCCGCCCCGCCGCTCACCAGTGGCAGCGTCGTACTGACGCTCACCGTCCAGGCCAGCGTGAGCACGGCCGACGGCACCACGGCGAACAATAAGAGAATGGCGAAGAGGCGGGTGCGGAACCCGAGTCGCTTCACTGGGCCACCGTACGTGGAGGTGTCGGGGACGGTTTCGGTGAGGCTAGGGAGTAGGGAGTAGGGAGTAGGGAGTAGGGAGCCGCTCGGCAATCGGACCGGGAGGCGCCGCCCTGCCGGAAGGGCCTAGCTGAATGATGGCGGATGCCGCAGAGCCCGGCCAGACATTCGCGGCACCGGCCGACGCGCACCACATTCGCTCCCGCATTCCCCACTCCCTACTCCCTACTCCCTACTCCCTACTCCCTACTCCCTACTCCCTGCCGTTCGCATGAAGACCCACACGACCTATCTCACCTTCACCACCACCCGCCGTCACGAGATCATCGACATCACCGACGAGGTGGAGGCCTGCCGCGCCTCGGCCGAGATCACCGAGGGCATGGTGCTCGTCTCGGCCATGCACATCTCGGCGTCGGTGTTCGTGAACGACCACGAGCCCGGCCTCTGGAAGGACATTCTCGAGTGGCTGGAAACCCGCATCGCGCCGTGGTCGCCCGACGACTATCGCCACAATCGTGGGACGGGCGAGGACAACGCCGCCGCGCACCTCCGCTCCCTCACGGTCGGCCACGAAGTCATCGTTCCGGTGACCGCCGGCCGGCTCGACTTCGGCCCCTGGCAGCGCGTCTTCTACGGCGAGTGGGACGGGCAGCGGCCCAAGCGGGTTGTCCTCAAGGCCATGGGCGTGTAGGCGCCGCGGCTCACCTTCCCCATGTTCTTCGCGCCGTGTAGCTTACGGGGTTAATGAGCTCAACCACCGGACACTGATGTCGAACCAGTGGACGCTCGCCGGCGTGTTCGCGCGGCGAGCGCGCGAGCATCCGGCGCGAACGCTGCTCGTCGCCGGTGGTCGCTCGCTGACCTACGGCCAAGTAGACCAGCGCTCGTCGGCGCTGGCCGCGGCGCTGGCGGAACTCGGGGTCGGGGCGAGGGACCGCGTCGCGGTGAACCTCCCCAACTGGCCGGAGTGGGTGATCACGCTCGTGGCCTGCGCGAAGCTCGGCGCGACGGTCGTCCCACTCAACCCGCGGCTCAACTACCATGAGCTCAAGTACCAACTCCGTCATGCCGAGGCCTCGGCGGCGGTGACGGCGGAGCGGTTCGACGGTACCGACTACCTGCAGCTCTTCGAGGAGCTGATCGCCGAGCTTCCCGACCTGCAGTACCTCGTGACCGTCGGCACCGAGGAGCTCTGGTACGACGACCGCATCTTTCAGTTCGAGGACTTGGTGTCGAGTGGGGAGGGGCGGGCGTATCCCGAGTCGGCATTGGTCGGCGACGAGGCGGACCTGGCGCTCATTTACACGTCGGGCACGATGGGGAAGCCAAAGGGGGTGCGGCTCTCGCACCGTACCATCGTCGAGACGGCGGTGCGCACCGGCGAGGCCATCGAGCTCGATCCCTCGGACCGCGTGCTCGTCGCCGTGCCCCTCTTCGCCGTGTTCGGCTTCAGCGTCGCCGTCAGCGCCCTGGCGGCCGGGGCCACGCTCGTGTTGCAGGAGGAGTTCGACGCGCCGGGTGCGATCCGGCTGTTGGCGCAGGAGCGGATCACGGTGTTCCACGGCGTGCCCACGATGTACCACCTGCTCATGCGGGAGCCGTCGTTCGACCTCTCGCGGTTCCCCGACCTGCGCACCGGGATCGTAGCCGGAAGTCCGGTCGCGGAGGGGCTCGTCCGCCGCGTCCGCCGCTGGTGCGACGTGCAGATCGCCTACGGCCTGACCGAGACCGGCCCGACGGTGAGCGTCACCCGCTTCTCGGACCCGCCGGAGAAGCGGCTCACCACCGTCGGGCGCCCGCTCCCGGGCGTGGAGGTGAAGGCGGTGGACCTGGTGAGCCGGGCGCTGCACGGGCCCGAGGCGGTCGGCGAGATCGCGGTGCGCGGGCCGAACGTGATGCGTGGCTACGCGCGCATGCCCGCCGAGACGGCGCGGTCGTTCACGCCGGAGGGGTTCTTCCTCACCGGCGATCTCGGAATCATCGACGAGGACGGCTACTTGCGCATCGTGGCGCGCACCAAGGAGACGATCCTGCGCGGCGGCTACCAGATCTACCCGCGGGAGGTGGAGGACCAGCTCCGTGCCCACCCCGCGGTCGACGACGTCTGCGTGATCGGCGTCCCCCACGACATCCTGGGGGAGCTGGTGTGCGCGTGCATCGTCCCTGTCGAAGGCGCGGTCATCACCGGCGACGAAGTCAAGGACTTCGCCCGCGATACGATGGCCGACTACAAGATTCCAGATCTCGTCCGCTTCTTCGACGCCTTCCCAATGACCGGGAGCGGAAAGGTGAAGCGGCGGGAGCTCGAGCGCACGGTCGCGCTCGACCACACAGCCATGAGTCTGTAAGACTCGCAAGGGAGTTCATGAGCACACGTTACTCGTCGCGGCCGACGCCCACGCGCGGACCGGTCGCGCCGCTCCACCGCGGGCCGCAGGCCATGCCGCAGCAGGCCACCGTCGCCGCCCAGTACGTCCACGCGCCGAACGCCGCCCTCCTCATCGACTTCGACAACGTGACGATGGGGATCCGCTCCGACCTGCAGTCGGAGCTCAAGAACCTCCTCGGCTCGGACATCGTGAAGGGGAAGGTGTCGGTCCAGCGCGCGTACGCCGACTGGCGCCGCTACCCGCAGTACATTGTTCCCCTGAGCGAATCGTCGATCGACTTGATCTTCGCCCCCGCCTACGGGTCGTCGAAGAAGAACGCCACCGACATCAGGCTCGCCATCGACGCGCTGGAGCTCGTCTTCACGCGGCCCGAGATCGGCACCTTCATTCTGCTCTCGGGCGACTCGGACTTCTCGAGCCTCGTGATCAAGCTCAAGGAATACGGCAAGTACGTGATCGGCGTCGGCATCCGCGAGTCGTCGAGCGACCTGCTCGTGCAGAACTGCGACGAGTACTACAGCTACAACGCGCTCGCCGGACTCGTGAAGCAGGGCGACGAAGAGGCGGTGAAGCGCGACCCGTGGGAGCTGGTGGCCGAGGCGATCGACCGCATGCAGCGCAACGGCGACGTGATGCGCTCCGACCGGCTCAAGCAGGTCATGCAGGAGATCGACAGCACGTTCGACGAGAAGGACCTCGGGATGGCGAAGTTCTCGCGCTTCGTGCAGGAGGCCGCGGCGCGCGGGCTCGTGACCGTCACGAAGCTGGAGAACGGACAACTCGAGGTGACGCCGGCGCGGGGGCGGGCCGGTCCCGTGGGCGCCGGAACCGGCGATGGGGTCACCGCCGTCGCGGGGGCCCCCCCCCAACAACAGGATGCGGCGCGAGGCGGCGCCTCGCCCAACCGCGGCGCCGCGGAGCGTACCGCAGCACCGCGCGATGCGGTGCGCGACACTACCCGCGACGACGAGGATGCGGCCGAGGAACGCGGGCGTCGCGGTCGGCGTGGGGGCCGTGGTCGGGGGCGCGAGCGGGCGGACCGCGACGCCCGCGACGGACGCGAGCCGCGGGAGGGGCGCGAAGGGCGCGAGACGCGACTGGGCGACGTCACCTCGACGGAGGAGCTTGCCGCCGCCTCAGGTGCGCCCCCGGCGCCTACCGCCGACGCTCGCGTCGGCGCGCCCGGCGCGGCGGCCGTGTCTGGCGGGACTGCTGCGCCCGCGGGGCGGACAGCGCAGGGGCGCGACCATATCGGCGTCGCCGGCGAGCGCCTCACGCGCAACGAGGCGTTCGACTTGGTGCGTCGTTCCGTGGAGTCGCTCGTGCACGGCGAGGCCGCGGCGAGCGCCCAGCGCGTCCGCGAAGCGGCCTTCGGCCTGCTCGGCCGCGACAGCGAGAGCCTGAGTGAGCGCAACTTCCGCCGCATCTTGCAGGACGCACATGACGCGGACGTGATCGATCTGCGCCGGCGAGGGGACGACTACGAAGTGGCGTTGGCGCAGCCGGTCGCCTCGGTCGCCGATCAGCTCAACATCGCCGCCGCGGCGGTGCAGTCCGCCGCGGCGGCCGCGGCACCGGCGCCGCCCGCTCCACGAGGGATGGGGCCGCGTGCGGGTGGGGGCCGCGGGCGAGGACCCATCGGGGCCCGTGCGGGCTCCCCCCCGCCGGAGCTCCTCTCGGTGGGCGTCGTCGACTTCGCCCCGGCGAGCCGGGCCGGCTCGCCGGCGCAGCGCCCAGTCGCGCCGGCCGCCTCGGGCTCGCCGATGTCGTCCGTCGCCACACCCGCAGTCTCGGCACCGACACCCGCCGTCCCGCCGACCGAGCGGGAAGTCGCGGCCGCCGAATCCGCCGCACCTGAGCGTGGTGCGGCGCCCGCCGACCAGGGCGGCGTGGCCGACGTCACCGCGCGCCCGCGCGCGCGGGGAGGTCGCGGGAGCCGTGGGCGTGGGCGGGCAGCCGCTAGTGCTGCACCGCCCGCCGAGTCGACGTCGCCGGAGCTTGGCGCCGCGGGCGAGTCGGCACCGAGTGCGGCGCCGTCGCCGTCGGCCCGTCGGGCCGACGCGGAGCCAGACGCGTCGTCAGAGCAGTCCGACGAGGCCACCGCTCCCGCGCGCGGACGCCGAACCGCTCGGAAGCGCGGCGCGGGGCGCGCGGCGGGTCGTGGAGCCGGGCGGGCGGCTGCTTCGGCGAGCGCGCCGTCGGCGCCGTCGGCGGCGTCCGACGTCTCGGGCCCGGCATCGTCCGAGCCAGCTACCGACGCTTCGCCGTCGGCCGACGAGCCGGCACCACGTCGCCGCCGGGGTCGCACGCGGGCCTCGACTTCCAGAGGCGCCAGCGAGTGAAGCGAGTGAGGGGAGGGGGTGCCGCCGGGCGCAGCAGTCGGCGGCGGTGACTCGGGCTGTGTGGCGCCCCCCTGTCGGGCGCCCCTTCCCGCGGGCGTTCTACGATCGGGAGACGGAGCTGGTGGCGCGCGAGATGCTCGGCGCGGTGCTCGAGTGTCGCACGCCCGAAGGTGTGGCCAGCGGGCGGATCGTCGAGACCGAGGCGTACCTGGGTCCGCACGATCCCGCCTGCCACGCCGTCGCCGGGCTTACCGAGCGCACGAGACACCTTCACGGCCCGCCCGGCATTGCCTACGTCTACCGGGTCTACGGCGCTCACTGGTGCTTCAACGCCGTCACCCAGCCCAAGGGGGTCGGCGCCGCGGTCCTCGTGCGTGCCGTAGAACCCGTCGGCGGCACTGACCTGATGCGTGCTCGACGTCCCTCGGTCGCGCGCGACCGGGACCTCACCAACGGCCCGGGTAAGCTGTGCGCCGCCCTCGGCATCACTGGCGTCCTGAGCGGGCTGCAGCTCGACCGGGAGCCGCTCGTGGTGCGCCACGGCGACGACGTGCCCGACGGGGACGTGCTCGTGTCACCGCGCATCGGGATCACCCGCGCCGCCGACTGGCCCCTCCGGTGGTTCGTGAAGGACAGCGAGTACGTGTCGAAGACCCCTCGACACTTCGAGGCACGCTCGCTGTAAGATCGGCAGGCAGCGGATGAGCGGATCTGAACGGCAACGGCGGCCGCGGATGAACCCCCGGGGGTTCATCCGCGGCCGCTTTTGCGGGCTGTCATTGCGTCATCGGCGCTCGTCCGCGGCCCCGAGCAGCATCGCGTTGAACAGCATCTTGAACGTGCCGTAGCTTTGCCCGCGGTACTGTGGCCGGAAACCGAACATGACCACGCGCCCCTTGCCCACAGGCACCTCGACCGCCGCCGCCTTCCCGGCGATCGCGTCTGCCCCCTGAAGATAGCCGCTGAGCAGGATGTCGTCCGCTCGCGATGGGTAGCGCGCGATCACGCGCGCCGCCGAGCCGGCGGAGAGGTCGAAGGTGTTGGAGTTCGTGAAGTATATGGCGGCGGTGTCGGCCATGCCGTCGGCGACCCGGTGGCTGGTGTCGACCAGGATGCGGAAGATCGAGCCCGGTGCGTAGAGCGGCGTCCTCGCCTGCTTGACGCTGTCGCTCGCGGTCGCGAAATCGTCGTCCCAGTCGTCCTGCCGCGGCGGGACAGTAATGCGCGTCACCGGCAGGTTGAGCGCCGCCACGGCGACCTCCGACGCGCGATCGAGCGTCACGAGCGTCCCGCCGGCTTCGACGAATGCCCGGAGCGCGCCGAGCCCCGCGTCGCCGAGGCCGCCAGCGTACTGCGGCGGGACCACGGAATCGGCCATCCCGTTCTTGGCTTCACGCAGGCTCATGTCGGGGATGAGGACGACGTCGAACCTCGCGCGCAGGTTGCCGGCCTTCACCGCGGAGTCGGTGACGTTCGCGTACGGGAGCTCGAACTGGTCGAACACCCAGCGAGTCCAGCCCTCGTCCATGTTTCCCGTCCACGGCTTGTAGAGGGCAATGCGGGGGAGGCGCGCCGGTATCGTGCGCGCCGTGCGGGACCTCGGGGCCGACGGTGCGGCGACGCGAAGCTGCCGGAACAGTGACTTGTAGCACGCCGTGTTGCGGAAGCCCGCAGCCGCCGCTCCCTCGCCGCACTGCGGCTCGGCGGCCGCGGAGCGCGGTGTGGAGCTGCCGTTCGTTACTGCCCGGGCCAGCGGCTCATTCACCGGCGTGACGCGCACGCCGAGCTGCAGCGGGAGCGTCCAGCCGGCGACGTCGTAGGGGCGCTCGACCGGTCCGCCAGGCCACTTCTCCATCTTGGGGAAGCGTTGCACTTCGAGCAGATCCTTGGCGTGGGCACGGTACGGCTGGTCCATCCGCACCACGTAGGCACCCGGGCCAGAGTCGACCTCCACCCCACCGACCCGCAGCACGTCCACGAGACGCTGGACCGCGCCTGCATCGCGCTGCGCGTACGGGATCTCGTACGCGTACGGCGCCTGGGACCGCCCAAGCTCGATCTGCCGCCGCCCGAGCTGCACGAAGTTCCGGACGTACTCGCCGCGCTGGTCATTCGCCAGCTTGACCAGCGCCTCGGCCGCGATCAGCTCGTAGTCCACGATGTCGCGCAGCCGCCACGTCCCCCCCGGCCACGGGTTGGGGAAGTTCACCCGCCGCTCGTACCTGGGCAGCCCGCGCGCGTGCCCTTTGAGGTCACTGGAGTCGAGCGTGATCGGGGTCGCGATCTTGGCGCTCGCCGCCTCGGTGAGCAGCCCGATCATGTTGTGGCGAGTCGGCGTAGACCGCGCCCCGCCGTGCCACCACAGGTCGTACGTCACGCCGTCCCCCACGCCGCTCTTCCCGCGCGACTCGAGCGCCCAGGACATTTGGGCGCCGATCTGGCTGATCCCGCGCACGATCAGCGGGTCCACGTTCGGATTGATCGGGTCGACGAGCGGCGGCACGGTCAGGCGCATGCCCTCGGTTCCCTGCTGGTGGACGTCGTAGAACACCTCGGGAAACCATCGCCGGTAGAGCAGGTCGGTGACGAGTCGCGTCTCCTTCTGCGTCACCATGTACCAGTCGCGGTTGTTGTCGTGTCCCACGTAGGGGTGGTAGAGCCAGGGCAGCGGGCCGCCCTCCCACTTGGTGCCTACCCCCTTCCGGTACCACTCCGTCACCATCTGCTCCCCGTCCGGGTTCATCGACGGAATGAGGAGCACCACCACGTGTTGGAGGTATCGCTGGAGCGTGTCGTTCGTCGCCAGCCTGTGGGCCAGCTCCATGGCCATCTGGGACGAGGCGATCTCCGTCGCGTGGATGTTGCACGAGATCAGGATCACCGCCGGTTGCGTCGCCACCAGTCGGGCCTCGTCCGCCGAGCTCAGCTTGCGGGGGTCGGCGAGCTTGGCCTGGTTTGCGCGGATGGTCTCGATCCGGCGCATGTTTCCGGGAGACGAGATCGTCGCAACGACGAAGGGCTGCCCGTTCGTGGTCGGTCCGAGGGTATCGAGCTTTACAGCGGGCGACGCCGCTGCCAGTTTGGCGAAGTACCCGGTGATCTGTCCCCAGTCGGCGAGCGACCGGTCGGCGCCGACCTCGAAGCCCAGGTGGGCCCGGGGCGTGGGGATCGCCGGCCCGACCCGGGTCTGCCGCGATTGGCGTGTGGGCAGCGCCTGGGCCCCGGCGGAGCAGGGGAGGGCGAGTGCGAGTGCGGCGGCACACGCCGTTGCGAGTAGACGACTAGAGTTCATACCAGGCCCGGAGGCGCGAAAAGGGTGGTGGTTCACGCTGGCGGCGAAGGTACCCCGTCCCCGGAGGACGTGCTATGACGCGCCGTGAGGAGGCTCCGCGGTTGTCGACTCTCCCCTCGTACGCGGATCACTTCCGAACCGCTGTGCACGGCACCGTGTTCGCGCACCGCACGGAGGTGGTCCACCGCCTCAAGGAGGGCGACCCACTGATCCTCGTCCCCGACCCGCCGGGCACGGACGTTCCCGCCGTGTGGGTGCACGCGCAGGGCGGCGACGTCATCGGCCACCTTCCGCTGCAGATCGCCGCCTGGCTGGCTCCCTGGATGCTGGACGGCGGGCGCTGCCAGGCGGCGGTCGAGAAGGTCGGGACCGACGAGGTGGAGAGCTGGCGGCGGCTCGTGATCGAAGTGCGGTGCCGGGAGAGATAGGGTCGGGTACCACGGGTCGGAGGGTCGAGAGAACTCCGCTGCCCCGCCGACCCTCCGACCCGCCGCACCCGACCCGCCGGTCCCTTCTTCACACTACGCCGAGCTTCGTCCCCACCTTCTTGAACGCTTCCACCGCGTAATCCAGGTCGTCCCGTGAGTGCGCGGCGCTGATCTGACACCGCACGCGTGCCTGCCCCTGCGGCACGACGGGAAAGCCGAACCCGGTCACGAACACCCCTTCGTCGAGCAGCATGTCGCTCATCCGGATGGCATCCGCCGTCTCACCGACGATGATCGGGATGATTGGCGTCTCGCCGGGGAGCGGCTTGAAGCCCGCGTCCGTGATCCGCTCCCGGAAGTAGCGGGAGTTCTCGCGCAGGGTGCGCACCCGCTCCGGGTGCCGCTCGATGAACTCGATCGCGGCGAGTGCGCTGGCGGCGACCGTCGGCGGGAGCGCATTCGAGAAGAGCTGGGGCCGCGAGCGCTGGGTGAGCATGTCGCAGAGCGCGCTGCTCCCCGCCACGAAGCCGCCGGCCGCCCCGCCGAGCGCCTTGCCCAGGGTGGAGGTGATGACGTCCACCTGGCCGAGCACGCCGAAGTGCTCCGCCGTGCCGCGTCCCGTCTCGCCGAGCACGCCCGTGGCGTGCGAGTCGTCCATGACCACGATGGCGTCGTACTCGCGCGCGATCTCGAGGATGTCCGGGAGCTTGGCGATCGCCCCCTCCATCGAGAAGACGCCGTCGGTCCAGATCATCTTGCGCGGGGCGGTCCGGTTCGCCCGCAGCTTCTCGCGCAGGTCATCCATGTCGCCGTGCTTGTAGACGGCGGTGGTGCATTTCGTTATCGCCTTGGCGAGCCGCATCGAGTCGATGATCGAGGCGTGGTTGAGCGCGTCCGAGAGGACGAGGTCCCCCTCCCGCACGACGGTCGCCGTCAGTCCCTCGTTGGCATTCCACGCCGACACGTAGGACATTGACGCTTCGGTGCCGACGAATCGCGCGATCGCCGCCTCGAGGTCGCGGTGGACCGTGAACGTGCCGCAGATGAAGCGCACGCTCCCAGTGCCGGCACCGTACTCCCGCAGTCCCTCGATCCCCGCCTGCACCACCTCCGGCTGGTCGCAGAGCCCGAGATAGTTGTTCGACGAGAGGATGAGCACCTCGCCCCGCCCTTCCATCTGCACCCGCGCCGACTGTGGGGAGTCGAGGTAGTTGAGGCGCTTGTAGACCTTGTCTCGCTTGAGCTGCTCGAGCGTGCCTTGCAGCTCGCTCGTGAACGCTGCGTTGATCGCCACGGAATTCCTCGCTGGAGTTGCCCGGCAGGCCGAGGGGACGGCGCCGCCCGCCCGACCCCGCCGGAGCGCTCGTCCCTCGTCGCTCGCCCTTCGCCCCCGCCGCTCGCAGTTACCGCGCGCCCCGCGCCCGCAGCACGTCCGCCGCCTCGGCCCGGCCCGCCCGCTCCGCCAGTGAGAGCGCCGTCGCGCCGTCCTCCGTGCGCGCGTCGACGTCGGCGCCGCGCGCGAGCAGCAGCTCCATCAGCTCCCGCTGACCGGTCTGCGCGGCCGCGTGCAGTGCCGTGTATCCCCCGGCCTGCGTCGCGTTGACGTCGGCCCCCGCGTCGAGCAGGATCCGGCACACCTCGGCGGCGCGGCCGGCGGCCGCGGCGTGGAGCGCTTGGTTTCGCATGGAGTTCTGCGAGCGCGCGTGCACGTCGGCGTTGTTCGCGAGCAGCATCTCCACGACGGCCGCGTGCCCGTAGTGGGCGGCGAGGTGGAGCGGCGTCCACCCATCCTTGTCCACGGCCCGGGTGACGCGGTTGTCGATCGACAGGATCGCCGCCACCTCGTCCACGTCGCCGCCCCGCGCGGCGATCACGATGTCGTCGTGGTCGTCGGGCTGTGTCTGCATCACGCCGGCCGGGTCGTGCTCAGTCGCCCCGCCCAGTCGTGCTGCCCGAAGCGCGCTGCGTCGTCGCTGGTGATGAGCAGCAGCTCGACGTTCCCGTCGAACGTCCTGGGCGAGCCGCGGCCCACCCCGAAGAGCAGGGTACCGACCCCCTCGAGTCGGAAGTCCCGCCGCGACGTCATGCGGAGCGCGTTCCCGTCCGCGTGGGTGAGCACGAGGGCACTCAGGCCCTCGGGGTAAATCCACCCCGTGCACGTCCGCGCCTCGTAGTACGTCCCGAACTGGGTGTCGGAAAACGTCAGCAACACTCGCCCGATTACGAAGTCGTGCCCAAAGTTCGGACTCGCGGCGGCGGTGTCCCGTCCCAGGACGACGTCCGCCGGCGACTGCCCGTCGATCGAGACCAACTCGTAGCTCCCGACGATGGGCGTGTAATCGACGCTGGCGAAGATCGGCTCGGTCTCGTTGCCGCACGCCGCGAGGGCCGCTGCCCCGAGCAGCACCGCCGCCCATGCGCCGCGCATTACGCAATCTCGAAGATCACTTTACCGGCCTCGCCGGACTTGATCACCCGCATGGCCTCGTCCGCACACTCCAGCGGAAAGCGATGGGTGATCACTGGCGTCGGGTCGAACTCACCGGAGCGCAAGAAGCGCGTCATCTGGTGCCACGTGTCGTACATGCGACGCCCGACCACGCCGTAGATCGTGATCCCCTTGAAGATCACCTCGCTGGCGAAGTTCACCTCCATCGGCCTGGCGGGGATGCCCAGCATCTGCACCTTGCCGCCGACGCGGACGAGGGCGAACGCCTGATGGACCGCGCTCGGCACGCCGCTCATCTCCAGCACCACGTCGACGCCGTAGCCGCCCGTTGCGCCCTTCACCACCGCCTCGGCCTCGCTCGGGTGCACGACGTCGTGGGCGCCCATCTGCTTCGCGAGCTCCAGCCGCCGGGGGTTCACGTCCGAGGCGATGACCCGCGACGCGCCGGCGGCCCGGCAGATCCCGACGGCGAAGATCCCGATGGGGCCGCACCCGGTGACGAGCACCGTCGCCCCCGGAATCTCGGCCGTGAGTGCCGTATGAAAGGCGTTGCCCATCGGGTCGTGAATTCCGCCCACGTCAAACGAGATATTGTCGTCCAGGTGCCAGATGTTCGTCGCGGGCATGCTGATGTACTCGGCGAAGCAGCCGTCGCGGTCGACGCCGATGATCCGCGTGTGCGGGCACACGTGGGCGTTCCCCGTGCGGCAGAGCAGACACGTCCCGTCAACGATGTGCCCCTCGGCCGTCACGCGGTCCCCCGGCTTGACGTTCTCCACGAGCGCCCCCACGCGCTCCACGTCCCCGGCGAACTCGTGCCCGACGACGAACGGCGGCTTGCACCGGCCTTTCGCCCAGTCATCCCAGTCGTAGATGTGCACGTCGGTGCCGCACACCCCGGCGCGACGCACGCGGATCAGGACCTCGTCGTCGCGGATGGTGGGCTCGGGGACGTCCTTGAGCTTGAATCCGGAGCCGGCAGACTCTTTCACCAGCGCTCTCACGCGCGAACACTCCCGGGGCTAGAGAAGGACGTCGGGCCGCGCCCCGTGGGGCGCGGCCCGGAAAGCTGTCATCGGACCCGAGTGCGGGGAAGGGCGGTCCCTGAACACGGCAAACGTGGGGCCGCCGGCGGCCGGCCCGTGCTCCTGCCGCTCCGCGTCCGCGAATCGGAGCGGACTAGATCAGCGGACTAGATCAGCGGACTAGATCAGCGGACTAGATCAGAGGAGGCCGGCCAGCTGCCCGCCGTCCACCTGGATGGTGGTTCCCGTGACGAAGCTCGCACGCTCGGACGCGAGGAACGCGACCACGGCCGCGAACTCCCGCGGGTCGCCCACTCGGCCAAGGGGAATTCCCTTGGCCCGCTCCGACAGGAGCGTCTCCATCGAGCGCCCCTCGCGCTCCGCTCGCATTAGCGCCAGCTCCGCGGCGCGGGCCGTGTCGAAGTGGCCGGGCAGCACCGTGTTCACGAGCACGTTGTCGCGCGCGCATTCCGCGGCCAGGGTCTTGGCGAAGCCGAGCAGCCCGGCGCGCGCGGTGTTCGACAGCAAGAGGCCGGGCAGCGGCTGCTTCGCCGCCATGGAGGACACGAAGATCACGCGTCCCCAGCGACGCGCGCGCATCGCGGGCACGCAGGCGTGGGCCAGCCGGATGGAGCCGAGCAGGTTGAGTTCGAGCGCGGCGAGGTACTGCTCGTCCGTCGTCGTGTCGAACGTGGTGGATGGCGGACCTCCCGCATTCGCGACGACGATGTCGATCGGGCCCAGCGCGTCCGCGGCCGCGCTCGTGACGCGGTTGATGTCCTCCCGCGAACGAACATCACCGGGAATTGGGAGGACGCGGGTCCGGGAATGCGCCGTAATCTGGGCCGCGGCGCGGTCGAGCTGGTCCGGGCGGCGCGCCACGATCGCCACCGATGCCCCCTCGGCGGCCAGCTCCCGCGCGATCGCGAGCCCGAGCCCGCTCGACGCGCCCGTGACGAGGGCCACCTTGTCGCCAAGCCCGAGTTCCACTGGTGAAGTACCTCGCGAGGTCTCGTGCGCGCCCGACCGCGGCCGGGCCCGGGGGCGGACGTTAGGCCGCAGTCAGTCGCCGGCCAGCGCCGGCCGGGTGTCGAGCGCGTCCACCGCGGCGTCGGGCGCGGGGCCCAGCCCCGACCGCTCGGCCGGCTCCACGCGCACGGCGCAGACCTTGAATTCGGGGATGCCGGCGTACGGGTCGAGCGCCGGGTTGGTCAGCAGGTTCGCGGCGGCCTCCCGGTAGTGCATGGGCACGAAGACCTGCCGCCGTGCCACGCGCGGCGAGAGCCGCACCGCGATGCGGATCGCGCCGCGCCGCGACGAGACGATGACGTCCTCTCCGTCCGCCACGCCGAGCTCCCGCGCGTCATCGGGGGAGAGCTCCACCGTGGGCGTGCTCTCGCGAGCGTCCAGCGCGGTCGAGCGACGGCTCATCGTCCCGGTGTGCCAGTGATACATCTGCCGGCCGGTGTTCAGCACGAACGGGTACTCGTCGTCCGGCAACTCCGCCGGCGGCAGGAACTCGACCGGAACCAGTCGCGCTTTCCCGTCCGACGTCGGGAAAGTGCTCTCGAACAGGAACTCGGTGCCCGGGTGGGTCGCGTCTGGCACCGGGTACTGCAGCCCGCCGGTCGCCTCGAGCCGTGCGTGCGTGACGCCGCGCCAGCTCGGCGTCACGCGGGCGATCTCGTCCATCACCTCGGCGGCCGTCGTGAACGGGGTTCGCAGCCCGACGCGCCGCGACAGCTCGATCACGATGTCGAGGTCCGACCGCGCCCCGCCCGGCGGATCGACCGCCTTCTTCGCGAGCTGGATCCGGCGCTCCGTGTTGACATACGTGCCGTCCTTCTCGGCGAACGACGCCCCCGGCAGCACCACGTCCGCGTACCGGGCGGTCTCCGTGAGGAAGAGGTCGTGGACGGCCAAGAACTCCAGTTCCTGAAACCAATGCTCGGCGTGCGAGACGTCGGGGTCCGAGATGATCGGGTTCTCCCCCATGATGTACATCCCCCGCACCGGACTACCCTCGGCGACGATCTGTGTCACCTTGAGTCCAGGCTCGAGCGGGAGCCGGTCCTCGGGAACGCCCCACGCCTCGGCGAACACCTTCCGCACGGCGGGGTCGGTCACTGGCTGGTAGTCGGTGTACACCATCGGGATCGCACCGACGTCGCTCGCCCCCTGCACGTTGTTCTGCCCGCGAATGGGGATCATCGCCGCCCCCCACCGCCCGATCATCCCGCAGGCAAGCAACAAGTTGAGCAGTGCGGCGACGATGTCCGTCCCCGTCCGGTGCTGGGTGAGGCCCATCGCCCAGAGCGTGGCTGAATTCGGTCCCCGCGCGTAGAGCTCCGCCGCCTCCCGGATCAACGCCGCCGGCACCCCGGTGATCGTCTCGGCCCGCTCTGGCGTGTAGGGCGCCACTGCCGCCCGCACGGCCTCGAAGTCGTGCGTGCGGGCCGCGATGAATGCTCGGTCCTCGAGGCCCACCGCCAGCACGTGATTGAGCATTGCGTTCAGAAGCGCCACGTCGGTGCCGGGCAGCATCTGCAAGTGGACGTGCGCCCGCGTGGCGAGCTCGATCCGCCGCGGGTCGGCGACCACGAGCTTGGCCCCCCGCTTCACGGCCCGCTTGATGGCCGCGCCGAACACGGGGTGCGACTCGGTCGTGTTCGCCCCCAGGACGAAGATCACGTCGGAGACCTGCTCGACCTCCCGCATCGAGCCGGACGCGGCACTCGTGTTCAGCGCTCGCTGCATTGCGCTCACGCTCGACGAATGGCAGAGTCGCGTGCAGTGGTCGACGTTGTTGGTGCCGAAGGCTGCGCGGAACAGGCGCTGCAGGACGTAGTTCTCCTCGTTCGAGCACTTCGCGCTCTGGAAGACGGCCACGCCATGCGGCCCGTACTCCCGACGCAGCCGCATGAGCTGCTGCGCGGTCAGATCGAGCGCCTCGTCCCAGGTCGCCTCCCGGAACGGCCCGTACCACGCCGCGGGCGTCGCGACCCGGTCGCGCGGGTCGCCGAGCGGACCCTCGCCCGTGGGCAGCGCTTGCAGCGGATTGGTCTTGGGGCCGCGCTTTCGCGTGCGGCTCTCCCCTCGTACCTCCTGCCACGGCCCTCCGCGGCGGGACCACGGAGCGCCCTCGGGGCCCGAAGCCCCGTCGTGCTGCGTGTCGAACACCCACCGCCCGTCGATCTTGCGCCACCCGCGGCGGATCAGCGGCGTCGTGAGGCGGTCACGGTGCATCACGAAGTCCGTGCCGAAGCGGCCCTTCACGCAGGTGGAGCCCTGGTTCGGCGTGTCCTCCTCGATCCACGGGCTCCGCACGTGCACGACCGCGTCCCCAATCACCTCGAGGTCGATCTGGCACCCGACGCCGCAGTACGGGCACACGCTGCGGACGGTCCGATCGAGTGTGGGGAGCTCCCGGGATGTGATGGTCGCGGCACCAGGGGCGACGGACGCGTCAGCGCCGTCCCCGTCCCTCGACCCGCGTCCCGCGGCTCCGGAGTTCCACGCCGCCACCTTCGCCATCGGGATGATGTCGTGAATCGCGCCGGTGGGGCACACTCGCACGCACTCGCCACACCAGGTGCAACCGGCGTGTTCCGGGTTCCCGTCCGCCCCCACGGCGATCTCCGCGCGGTCGCCGCGGTGCGCCACCTCGAGCACGCCCACCACTTGAATGTCCTCGCATGCGCGGACGCAGCGCGTGCAGAGCACGCACGTCGACATGTCGTGCCGGATGATGGGATCGCCCGCGCGGTCGTCCCCGGTGCGGAGGGGCAGTGCCGAGCGGCGCACGGTCGGCACGCCGTACCGGTGGACGTAGCGCTCGAACTCGTTGCGCGGGCGACCAGTCGGGATCTCCTCGGCGGGGTACCGCTCGAGGAGCAGCGAGAGCACGGCCCGACGATTCTTGACCGCGGCGGCACTCTCGGTGGTGACGCGCATGCCGTCGGCGGCCGGCGTCGCACACGCCGGGAGAAGCTTCTGCGTCCCCTCGACGCTCACCAGGCAGATGCGGCAGTTCCCCACGATCGGCAGTCGGGGGTACCAGCACAGCGTCGGCACGTCGAGGGCGAGCTGCCGTGCCGCGTCGAGGATCGTCGCGCCCGGCGCGACTGAAACTGCCTGGCCATCGATCGTGAGCGTCAACATCTGGAGTGCTCCACGCGAGTGCGTTTCCTCGGCCCGGTCGCGAGTCTCGCAGCCAGTAGCGCGGGCCATTAGCAGTATAGTGACGCGCGCGTCGGCCAGCACAAGGGTCGTGTGACGGGCGTCCGGTGATGGCGGCGGCCGCGCTTCGGTACCGCCGCCTCGCGACTCCCGTGCTGCGCACAGTCGCGGCAACACTATTGCATGACGAATTTCACGTTCCTATATTCGCGCGAAATCGGGAGACCGTGCACGGAGCACCGCACGCGCATCGGAGCCGAGGGTACTGCGTGGATCGAGAGCGACGAGCATTAGAGTTTCAGAAGTCCACACCCGCTGCCGCCACGACCCTGGGAGCCGTAGCCTACACGCCGGCCCCCCTCCCGCCCGCG
>Ga0307416_100000205_pt1 | contig 31207 bp, 30 predicted proteins | sample DK1Cmetagenome_2_FD_203821 | JGI IMG/M metagenome (GOLD analysis project Ga0307416, IMG submission 203821) | Maize rhizosphere microbial communities from greenhouse at UC Davis, California, United States - DK15-C-3 | ecosystem: Host-associated > Plants > Roots > Rhizosphere > Soil | place...
GGCCAACCCGACCCTGGCCTACCTGCTGCTGCTGGCCGCGGCGGCCTGCCTGTCCTTCGAGTGGTTCCAGCCCGGGTTCGGGGTCGCCGGGGCCGCCGGGCTCATCTGCGCCCTGCTGGCCGTGGCGTCGCTGCTCGTCCTGCCCACCAACTGGCTGGCCCTGGCCCTCCTGCTCGCCGGCCAGGCGCTGTTCACCGTGGACGCCGCCATGGGCGGCCTCGGCCTGGGCACGGCCGGGGCGGCCGCGCTGACCGCCGCCGGGTCCTGGTGGCTGTTCTCCAGCCCGTCGCCGCTGCTGCGGTTGGACGGCCGGCTGGCCGTCCTCGGGGTGCTGTGGTCGCTGGCCTGGTTCGTGGTCATCCTGACCGTGATCCTGCGCTCCCAGCGCCAGGCCCCGATGGGCACCGAGGCCCTGGTCGGCTCCCGCGGGGTGGTGCGCAGCATGCTCAACCCGGGTGGGATCGTGGTCGTCGACGGGGCCATGTGGCGGGCCCGGCTGGCCGGCGGCGAGGGCAGCCTCGGCACCGGCCAGCGGATCCGGGTCGAGTCCGTGGTCGAGGGCATCCTCCAGGTCCAGCCCGAGGACCCCTCGGCCGTGCGCCCCTCGCGCCGCCGCGGCCGCCGCAGCCAGCCCGTCGCCGAGCCCGCCGCCCGTGACTAGCCGCGAACGCGACCCGGAGCTGGCCGGGCGCCCGGCGGCCGGCCGGTCCATCCCCGACCGCCGCCTGGTCGTCCTCCAGCTGGTCGCCGGCCTGGCCGTGATCGCCTTCGGCTGGGGGGCCAGCGTGGCCCGGCTCGACCCGTTCCACGGCTACTGGTTCGACCTGGTCTGGACCGGCTTCATCCTGGCCGCCGACGCGGTCGTCTGGGCCAGGGCCGGCCACTCCCTCCTGCACGGCGGCGGCTGGCGCCTGCTGGCCATGTTCGCCCTGAGCGCCCCCTTCTGGTGGGCCTTCGAGGTCGCCAACTGGCGGCTGGAGAACTGGAAGTACGTCGGAACGTCGGTCTACGGCGGGCAGTCCCACCTGGCCCTCAAGACCCTCTCGTTCCTGTTCGTGCTGCCGGCCCTGGCCGAGTCCCGCGACCTGCTGCGGTCCTTCGTCCGTTTCCCGCACCCGCCGGCCATCCCGCTGCCCGGCTTCACCGCCACCGCCCTGGTCGTCGTCGGGCTGGTCTGCGTGCCCCTGCTGTACCTGTTCCCCGACCAGACCTACCCGCTGGTCTGGCTGGTCCCCCTGGCCGTCCTGGACGGCATCGCCGCCCTGCGCGGCCGTCCCAGCATCATCGGCCTGGTCCGCGAGGGCCGTGCCGGCCCGGTGCTGCTGATGGCCACCGCCGGCCTCGGCACCGGGATCCTCTGGGAGATGTGGAACTGGGGCGCGCTGCCGTTCTGGCAGTACCGGATCCCCTATGTCGGCTTCTGGCCGGTGTTCGAGATGCCGATCCTCGGCTACCTCGGCTACCCGCCCTTCATCCTCGCCGCCGACGCGTTCTGGCGGCTGTTCACCGGCGGGCCGGGCGGCCTGACCGAGGCGCCGGTCACCGATCTGGGCCGAGGTGGGCCCGATCGCCCCCATCCTGTGACAAACTGAGGCCGGGCCCCCGGAATCGGACGACCTGGACGGAGGGACAGGCCATGGAAACCTGGGTGGTCGTCCTCATCGTCATCGCCGTCATCGCCCTGATCATCTGGGGCGTCGCCTCGATGGTGTCGGTGCTGAACGAGTACGAGCGCGGGGTCGTCTTCCGGCTCGGCCGGGTCCGGGGCCGGCCCAAGGGGCCGGGCCTGATCATCCTGCTGCCGTTCGGCATCGACCGGATGCGCAAGGTCACCATCCAGACGGTGGCCATGAACGTCCCGCCCCAGGACGTGATCACCAAGGACAACGTCACCATGCGGGTCGACGCGGTGATCTACGCTCGGGTGGTCGACCCGGTCCCGGCGGTCGTCCGGGTCCAGAACTACCTGTTCGCGGTCAGCCAGACCGCCCAGACCAACCTGCGGGCCAGCCTTGGCAAGTACGACCTGGACACCCTGCTCAGCGAGCGCGAGGCGATCAACCGCGAGCTGCACGGGATCATCGCCCGGGTCACCCACGACTGGGGCGTCGAGGTCCTCTCGGTCGAGGTCAAGGACGTCGACCTGCCCGACGACCTGCGCCGGGCCATGGCCCGTGAGGCCGAGGCCGACCGGGAGGCCAGGGCCCTGATCATCTCGGCCGACGCCGAGCGGCGGGCCTCGCGGGTCCTGGCCGACGCGGCCGCCGTCATCAGCCAGCACCCCGAGGCCATGCAGCTCCGCTTCCTCCAGACGGTCACCGCCGTGGCCACCGAGCAGAACTCGACCCTGGTCATGCCGATCCCGGTCGAGCTGCTGAACCTGTTCGGGGGCCGGGGTGCCGGCAACGGCCTGCCCGGCGGGCCGCCGGCGGTGGCGCCCCCGCCGCCGGCGTCGTCCCAGGGCCCCTCGGGCTCCTCCGGGCCGGAGGAGAACCGGCCCCCCGAGCATGGCAACGGCCGGCCCGGATAGCCGCCTTTACAGCCGGTTGAAGCCGGTCGTGGGATACCTGGGACGCAACGAAAGCGTTACTGGCTGGAGATTGTTGCCGCAGGTGCCGTGGGATACGCTGCGTTCTGGAGCCGCTCGACCGGATCGAGGGCGGTGCGCCCAGCTCACGGCGGCCTGCGGGTGACGAGCGCGAGCGGGGCGAGGAAGGAACATCGGCATGGCCACCTCATCGGGCGCCGCGACCGGCGGCGGCCTGTCGTCCACGGATCTCCAGATCGGCTGGCAGTACCGGGCCGCCTGCAAGGGGCCGGTCTCCAACCTGTTCTTCGCCCCCAACCACCTGGAGCGCAAGGATGAGCGCCTGGCCCGGGAGGCCGCCGCCAAGGCGATCTGCCGCACCTGCCCGGTGCTGGTCGAGTGCCGCGAGTACGCCCTGCTGGTCCGGGAGCCGCACGGCATCTGGGGCGGCCTGAACGAGTACGAGCGCCGCCAGCTCCTGGCCCGCCGCGCCGGGTGAACGGTAGCCTCCTTCGCCGGAGCGCCGAGCGATGGGAGTGCCATGACCGCCTGGGAGTACGCGACCGTCCCGCTGCTGCCCCACAACACCAAGCAGATCCTCGACAACTGGGGCGACGACGGCTGGGAGCTGGTGGCCGTCCACACCGCCGAGGTCGGGGGCACGATCGCCTTCTTCAAGCGCCCCAAGGGCCAGTAGCGCCCTCCTGTGGACGGCGCGGTCGCGGTGTCGCGGTCGCCCGCTAGGTTCGCCCCATGGATCTCGAGGCCGCCTTCGACGCCCTGCCCGGCCTGACCGAGCGGGAGGCCCAGCGGCGCATGGCCACCGCCGTCGCCGAGGCCCTCGAGCACCAGGTGCCGCTGCTGGTCCACGCCCCGACCGGGGTCGGCAAGTCCCTGGGGTATCTCGTGCCGATCGTGGCCGCCGGGCGGCGGGCGATCGTGGCCACCGCCACCAAGGCCCTCCAGTCCCAGCTGGTCGAGCGCGACCTGCCCCGGCTCGCCGATGCCTTCGACACCACCTTCGCCCTGGCCATGGGCCGGGCCAACTACGCCTGCCTGAGCGGTGAAACCCGAGTCCTGACGTTCGATGGCGCCCGGGAGATCAAGGATCTTGCGGGCGGAGTCCACAAGCTCCTCGATGGCAACGGCCGTTGGGTCGACGCTGAGGTTCGATCGTTCGGCAGGCAACCCCTCATGCGACTGACCTTAAGTCGGAACGGTGTGAAGAAGATCATCTATGCCACGCCAGATCATCGTTGGTTCGTCAAGCCTCAACGAGACAGAACGCAATGTACCGAATATGAGACGAGAGCACTGCGTCGGGGTCACCGACTCGCCTCAGTCTTCCCTTGGCCTATCGCGAAGTCGCTACGGCCTTCGCCGTTTGGAGCTGCTCATGGCATCACATTCGGCGATGGAACAGTTTTCTCGAGGACCACCGGTGGCTGGAGGACAGCGACGCTCGTTCTCTACGGGGACAAGAACTACCAATGCAATCGCCTTGGCATCGGGACATACGGGATCACGAAGAATGACCGAGTTGGAATCAGGCAGACCGCATTAAGCGCTCTGTACGAGTTGGCATTCCTTCGCTCAACATTGAGTGAGGACTTCTTCTTGATCGATCAGCACCGTGCCCGCTTCTTGCCATCAAAGAACAACAAGCTACATCGATTCACGTGGACTGTTGTCGACGTCCAGCAGACGGAAAGACACGAAGAGGTCTTCTGTGCGATTGTTCCTACCACCCAGTCCTTCGCGCTCGAAGACAATCTCCTAACGGGCAACTGCCTGGCCCGGATGGAGGCCCTGGCCGCGGCGACCCGGCTGGCCGCCACCCGGACCGAGGAGGCGGCCCTCGAGGTCGCCGCCTGGGCGGTCGAGTCGACCACGGGCAGCCGCCTCGACGCTCCGCCCGGGGTCCGCGACGACGTCTGGGACCTGATCTCGACCAGCGGGGAGGACTGCCCCGGGCAGAAGGGCTGCCCCTTCCATCAGCGCTGCTTCGCCGAGCGGGCCCGGGAGGAGGCCCGCGACGTCGACGTGGTGGTGACCAACCACCACCTGCTCCTACTCGAGCTGGAGCTGCGGGCCTCCTCCGACGCCCCCGGGGTGATGCTGCCCGAGGTCGACGTGATCGTGGTCGACGAGGCCCACCGCCTGGCCGACCACGCCGCCGACCTCTACGGGATCACCGTGACCGCGTCCCGCATGGGCCGGGCGGGCGCGGCCGCCGACGCCGCCGCCAAGGCCGCCGGCCTCCACACCGACTGGTCCCGCCGCCTCCGCGGCCGCTACCAGGAGCTGTCGGCCGACCTCTACCCGGGCCCGGTCCTGCCCGGCGGCCGCGCCCAGGCCACCCTGGCCGCCGCCCTCACCCCCCTGGCCAACGACCTCCAGACCATGCTCGCCACCCTCCAGGACCTCGGCGACCCCGACGACCAAGCCGCCGCCCTCCTCGCCGCCCGCCGCCGCCTCCGCGCCCTCTCCCGCGACCTCGGGCGGCTCACGAGCCTGGGGGAGCGCCCGGGAACGAACGGCCACGACCCTCCCCCTGAGCATCCCCCCGACCCCACCCCCGCTTCCGCCCCGGGCGACCTCGCCGTGTGGGTGGAGGAGGGGCGGCAGGGGGCCCGGGTGGTGCGGTCGGCGCTGGTGGAGCCGGGGCCGGTGCTGGCCGGGGTGCTGTGGGACCGGGTGCCGGCGACGGTGGCCTGCTCGGCGACCCTGGCGGTGGCCGGGAGCCTGGCGGTGGCGGCCAGGAACCTCGGGGTGGTCGAGCCGGCCACGGTGGTGGCGGCGTCGCCGTTCGACTTCCGGCGCAACGCCCTGCTGTACGTGCCCCGGGCGATGCCGCCGCCGTCCTCGGACGGGTTCCAGGCGGCGGCCGAGCGGGAGCTGGTCTCGCTGGTCGGGGCCTCCCAGGGCCGGGCCCTGGTGCTGTGCACCTCCTGGCGGGCGGTCGAGTCGTTCGCCGCCGCCCTGGCCAGCCTCCCCTACGAGCTGCTGGTCCAGGGCGACGACGTGCCGGCCCGCCTGGCCGCCCGGTTCCGGGACGAGGTGGCCAGCGTGCTGGTGGCCACCCGGACCTTCTTCGAGGGCTTCGACGTCCCCGGCGAGAGCCTGTCGCTGCTGGTGCTGGACCGCCTGCCCTTCCCCCGGCCCGACGACCCCCTGCTGGCCGAGCGCGGCCGGCGGGTCGAGGCCAGGGGCGCCTCCCGGTTCGGCGAGGTGTGGCTCCCGGCCGCCGCCGTCTCCCTCCAGCAGGCCCTCGGCCGCCTGGTCCGGTCCGAGACCGACCGGGGCGTCATGGCCGTGCTCGACCGCCGCCTGGCCGACTCCGGCTACCGCTCCTCCCTGCTGTCCAGCCTCCCCCCGGCCCGCCTGACCCGCTCCCTGGAGGACGTGCGGGCCTTCTTCGCCGTATAGGCTCAGCCGGCACCCGGCCGGCCCGACCAAGGAGCCCCGACATGCCAACCCCCGAGGAGCGCCTCCAGCAGCTCGGCGTCAGCCTCCCCACGCCGGCCGCCCCGGTCGCCGCCTACGTGCCGTGCGTCCGGACCGGCAGCCTCGTCTACGTCTCGGGCCAGGTCCCGCTGGTCGACGGCAAGCCCAGCCACCTCGGCCACCTCGGCGACGACGTCGGCGTCGAGGACGGCCGGGCCGCCGCCCGGAACTGCGCGATCAACGTGCTCGCCGCCCTCAAGGCCGAGCTGGGCGAGCTGTCCCAGGTGAAGCGGGTCGTCAAGGTGACCGGGTTCGTCGCCTCCGCCCCCGGCTTCACCGACATGCCCCAGGTCGTGAACGCCGCCAGCGAGCTGTTCGGCGAGGCGTTCGGGGACGCCGGCCGCCACGCCCGGGCCGCCGTCGGCGTCGCCGCCCTCCCCCTCGGCGTCCCCGTCGAGGTCGAGGCCATCGTCGAGGTCGCCTAGCGAAGGCCAGGGGCCGGGTTGTCCCTGGCCCACCCGTTCCGGGGCGCCCCAACCTGGCCCGGCCCTACGACCCGGTGCGGCGGCGGGTGCGGTAGGTGCGGGTCTTGGTGCGGTTGCCGCAGGTCTGCATGGAGCACCAGCGGCCCGAGCGGTTCTTGGAGCGGTCGTAGAAGGCCCACTGGCAGGACTCGGCCGAGCAGGCCTTGAGCCGCTCCCAGGTGCCCCGGGCGCCGGCCTGGGCGACCCCGGCCAGCAGGGCGGCCAGGGCGCCCCGGCACCCGGCCGAGCCGGGGCCGAGGACGGGATGGCCCTCGGGGTCGAAGGCCACCTGGAGGGGCAGCCCGGCCGCGGCCCGGTTCACGACCTCGAGGGCTGCCGGGTCGAGGGCCTCACCGTGGTTGACCCGCAGCATGGCCCGCAGCGCCTCCCGCAGCTCGACGGCCATGGCCAGGTCGTCCTCGCCGACCGGCTCGGACGCGTCGAGCAGCCCCCGGCCGGCCAGGAACCGCCGGAGCGCCTCCGGGCTGTCCAGCCGGTCGTCGTTGTCCTCGAGGTCGACGGTGTTGACCAGCGCCTGGACCGCCGCCAGCTCCCTGGGGACGGTCTCCTCCGTCGTGGTCTCCATCTGACGTCCCTCCTCGACACCCACCGTGTGCGACACCGGTGATCTCAGTTTAGCGGTTGCAAGCAAGTGAACACCAGCGTAGACTGTTCACTGGTGTTAGAGAATGAGGAGGAAGTCATGAGCTGGGACGACCTGAGCGGGGAGCTCAGCTATCAGCACATCGCCGAGCTGCAGGCCGACGCCGAGCGGTCCCGGCAGGTACGGGTCGCCAGGCGGAGGCGCCGGCGCCAGTCGCGCGGGCGCCTCGGACGGCTCATCTGGCCGACCGGTGCGGCCGCCCGGGCCAACGACATGCTCGGGGCGATCATCACCGAGCCGTGGCCGTCGCGGCGTGACCCCATGGGGCCGAGCCGGCTGGACCCGAACCCGGGCCGCTGAGCCTCCCTGGCACGGCGGGTCGCGGCGTGGGACCCTAGGCGGCGCTTGCTCGAGCGCCCGAACCCGGGAGTCCGCTGTGCCCCGTCCAGCCCCCCAACTGTCCGCTTCGCGGCGCCGCCGTGTGGTCACCACCCTGACCCTGGCGGCGCTGCTGTTGCTGTCGGCGTGCGACGCCGGCGGCGACCCCGGCCAGGCGGCCCCGGCCACCACCCGGGCGGCCAAGCGGACGGCGACCACCGGCGACCCGGCGGCGACCACCTCGACCAGGCAGCCCGCCGCCGGCGACACCAGGGAGCCGATCGGCGAGCCGGTGACCATCGCCTTCGGCGGCGACGTCCACTTCGAGGGGGCGATCGGGTCGCGGCTGGCCGCCAACCCGGCCACCACCTTCGGCCCGGTCGCCGGGGTCCTGCGCCGGGCCGACCTGGCCGTGGTCAACCTCGAGACCGCCGTCACCGAGCGCGGCACCCCCGCCCCCAAGGACTTCACCTTCCGGGCCCCGCCGGCCGCCCTGACCGCCCTCAAGGAGGCCGGGGTCGACGTCGCCACCATGGCCAACAACCACGGCCTGGACTTCGGCCCGGTCGGCCTGCGCGACTCGCTGGCCGCGGCCAAGGCGGCCAGGTTCCCGGTGGTCGGGGTCGGCCGCGACGCCGGCGAGGCCTACCGGGCCTGGCGGACCACGGTCAAGGGCCAGCGCATCGCCGTGATCGGCGCCACCCAGGTCCTGGACAGCAACCTGGCCGCCGCCTGGACGGCCACCGACGGCAAGCCCGGCATGGCCTCGGCCTATCAGGAGGAGCGCCTCCTGGCCGCCATCCGGGCGGCCAGGGCGTCGGCCGACACCGTGATCGTCGACCTCCACTGGGGCCGGGAGCTGGCCAACTGCCCCATCGACCGCCAGCGCGCCCTCGCCCCCAAGCTGGTCGCGGCCGGGGCCGACGTGGTCGTCGGCTCCCACGCCCACGTCCTGCTCGGCGGCGGCTACCTGCGCGGCGCCTACGTCCACTATGGCCTGGGCAACTTCGTCTTCTACTCCCGCGGCGGCGTCACCGCCCAGAGCGGGGTCCTCCTCCTCACCCTCCAGGGCCGCGCCGTCACCGGCTCCCGCTGGGTCCCCGCCGTCATCTCCGGCGGCATCCCCATCCCCCTCCAGGGCGCCTCCGCCGACCGCGCGGTCGCCTCCTGGCAGTCCCTCCGCGGCTGCACCGGCCTCTCGTCCAAGCCCTGACCTTCCACAGATGCTCTCTGGTTCCGGTCGAGCATCCCGCAGTGAGCGATACTCCCGGCCATGCCGACGTATCGCCATGCTTTGGACGCGGTCACCCTCGACGACGTGCTGTCGCTCGACCTGGACAGCGGGTTCGCGACCCTCGATCTCACCCGGATCGCCTTTGTCGACGCCTACGCCCTCACGGGTCTGGCCTGCTTCGTCGCCTCGGCGGACAGGGACGGTCTCGCCACTCGGATGGTGCTCCCCGAGGACCCCGACGTCCGGAGCTGGCTCTCCCGGATGCACCTCGGGGACGTGCTCGACGCCTTCGGGGTCCGGGTCGAGGGCGAGCTCCCGAGGGTTGCCGAGCGCGACCGGAGAGACGCCCTGATCGAGCTGCAACGGTTCGGCGACACCCATGGCAGCGATCGCCTGGCCTCGTTCATCTGGGAGCGGCTCCAAGACGGTGCCGATGGCGAGGTCGTCAATCAACTCTTCGAGGCCACCGGTGAGCTGGGGGCGAACGTGGTCGAGCACGCCGGCTCGCCGTCCGGCGGGTTCGTCACCGCCCAGCGGTACAAGGCCGGGGCACCCGAGGAGCGGATCATCGTCGCCGTCGGGGACGCCGGGGTCGGCATCCGGGAGTCGCTGCGCCCCCGGTATGGCGAGATGACCGACGACGCGGCCATCCGGCGAGCGGTCCAGTGGTACGTCTCGCGGGTGCCGGACGAGGGCCGGGGTCAGGGGCTCCCCGGCGTCGTCGAAGGGGTCCGGGGGCTCGGCGGGACCGTCTGGATCCGTAGCGGGGTGGCCCTGCGGGCGATCACCCGCGGCCGGCAGACGTCCATCGGCGTGTCCAGCCTGCAAGGTACGATTGTCGGTGCTCGGCTGCCCTGCCGGCCAGGCAGGTGAGCGGGAGAACGGAGGCGGGCCCCACCATGTCGACACTGATCGCCCCCAAGCTGGTGTCCAGCCGTGACCAGGCACGGGAGCTGACGGCGAGCCTGCCCGACGACCTCTCCGGCACGGTGGTGATGGTGGACTGCTCGGCGCTCCAGGCGAGCACCCCCTCGTTTGTCGATGAGCTGGTCAAGGCCGTGCTCGTGGACCGGCGCGGGAGTCGGCTGGTCGTCAAGGGCGCCCCCGAGCGGACAGTGGAGCTGGCCCGCAGGGCGGCCCAGAACCGGGGCGTCACCGACCGCCTGGAGATCGGCTGACGGCTCTCAGGTCTGGAGGGCCTCCAGGAGCTGCTCCTCCAGCCAGCCCAGGTAGGACAACAGGCGGAAGGCGGGGGCGCGGGGGTCGGTGTCGTCGACGTCGCCGTCGTAGTCCTCGGTGATGTCGAGGCGGACCCCGAGGGCGAGGCGGAGGTCGTTGAGGACCCCCAGCCAGGCGGCGGCCTCCTCGTCGGTGAGCTCGACCGTCCAGCGGCGGACCGAGCTGGAGCCGCGCTCCAGGGACCCGGTGACCAGGTCGAGGTTGGCCAGCTTCTCCCTGACCAGGTCGTCGTGCATGAGGCGGCGGTACTCGACGTCGCGCTCGATGTCGGCAACGTCCAGGTAGGCGGGCGGGAACAGGCGCCGGTTGACGGGCTCGTCCTCGTCCTCGCCGAGGACGGTGCGGAGCTGGTCGGGGAGGCCGCGCAGGACGGCGAGCTCGTCCTGGGCGAGGCGGACGCGGACCCGGTCCCTGCCGACCCGCTTGAAGGCCCCGGCCACCTACCGGTCCTTCTGCATGGTCGCCCAGAGGCCGTGGCCATGGAGGCGGTAGACGTCGAACTCGGCCTTCTCCCTGGGGCCGCTGGACACCACCGCCTTGCCCTTGTGGTGCACGTCCAGCATCAGCCGGGTGGCCTTCTCCCGGTCGTAGCCGAACAGCTTCTGGAGCACGAACACCACGTACGACATCAGGTTGACGGGGTCGTTCCAGACGATCACCACCCAGGGGACGTCGGGCTCGACGACGTCCTCGTGGTCGGTGGTGCGCTCGCGGGTCGGGGCGGTCGTGCTCATGCGCGATATGGTGGCGCATCCGGTTACCATTCGGCCATGCCCGAGCCGACCTTCCGGCCGGTCACCGCCGCCGACCGTGACGACCTGGCCCGGTTCCTCGCACCCGCGCCTGGCGGCTGGAGCGCGACGGCCGGGTGGCCGGGCTGCTAAAGGTCGACGACCTCGGCTCGGCCTGGGACCCGAGCTGGGACCTGCGTATCGCCGAGGGCCACCGGGGCGCCGGCCTTGGCACGGCGGCCGTGCGCTGGCTGGCCGGGGAGGTGTTCGGTGGCTGGCCCGGGGTACGGCGCATCGAGGCCCAGACCCGGCGCGACAACCTGGCCATGCGGGCGGTGCTGCGCCGCTGCGGGTACGTCAAGGAGGCGGGCACCACCACGCCGGTCGACTGGGACGAGGGGTAGCGGCCGTCAGGCCAGACGGCGCAGGTCGCCCTGGCGGACGGTGACCCCGGTCCGGTCGAGATGCTCCAGCAGGGGGATGGCGGTGCGGCGGGTGGTGCCGAGGGCCTCCCGGGCCTCGCCGGCCGAGAAGGGACGGCCGTCGCCGAAGGTCCGCCGCAGGGTGGCCACGGCCCCCTCCAGGGCCGTGCGACCCAGCCAGCCGCCAGGCGAGATGGGGACCAGCACCCCCAGGCGGACCAGCAGGGCGGTCGCCTTGCGGTCGGCGCCCAGCTCGCCGAGGGCGGCCTCGCCGAGCAGGCCGACCCCGGCCTCGTCCAGGGCGGCCTCGACCCGGGCCCGCAGCGCCCGCTGGGCCGGGTCGAGCCGCATCCCGTGGCCGGGCCGGCGCACGACCGGGCCGTCGGCGACCAGCCCGCCCTCGGCGACCAGGGCCTCCACCACCTCGGCCCCTGCCGCCTCCGGCCAGGCGGGCCCGGGGGCGCCGCCCGGACCCGCCGGGGCGCGGACGGCGGCCCGGGCCGCCTGGGCGGGGAGGCCCGGGGAGGAGGGGTCGCTGTGGTGGTGGCGGTCGACCGCCGCGAGGACCGCGGCCGCGGCGGCGTCCCAGGCCACCCGGGTCCAGGCGAGGGTCCTCGACCGGACCACCGGGGGGGTCCGGGGGGCCGCCGGGGTGGTCCCCCGGTCGATGGGGGCGCCGGCCAGGATGCCCTGGAGCCGGTCGGGGGCCAGGCCGGCCAGGCGGGGGAGGTCGGCCAGGGCGACCACGCCCCGCTCGGCCAGGACCCGTTCCGGGAGGCCCTGGCGGCCGGCGGCCTCGCGGGCCTCCAGCTCCTCGGTGCGCCGGACCCGGGCGGCGGTGCCGCGGACGGCAGCCGGCGGGAACGGGTCGAGGACCCGGCCGCCCCCGACCGTCTCGTCGCGGCCGCTGTCGCGCAGGACGACCGGCTCGAACACGTCGAGGACGAGCGGGCGCTCCAGGTGCAGGCGGACCAGGCCGTCGGTGCCGGGGGGGAGCTCGGCGGCGTCGAGCGGCTGGAGCCGGGCCGGGGTCTCGGCCGCGCCCGCGTACAGCAGGTAGGCGCCGCGCCCGCGCAGGGGGGCGGGGGCGCCGGGCAGGCACCGCAGCCGGCAGTCGGCGGTAGTGGTGGCGGCCCACTGGCCGGGGAGGACGAGCACGTCGCCCCGGGCCACCTGGTCGGTGGCGACCGCGGCCAGGTTGACGGCCAGGCGGCGGGCACCGACGGCCTTGGCCAGGGGGCGGCCGTGGCCCTGGAGGCCGCGGACGCGGACCCGGCGCCCCGCCGGGAGCAGCTCGGCCTCGCCGCCGGCCCGCAGGGCCCCGCCCGACAGGGTGCCGGTGACCACGGTCCCGCTGCCCCGCATGGTGAACACCCGGTCCACCGGCAGCCGCGGCCGGCCCCGGTCGGGCGGCTCGCCCAGCCCGTCCAGGGCGGCGTCCAGGGCCGCCGCCAGCGCCTCCACCCCGACCCCGGACGGGGCGGCGGTCGGCACCACCGCGGCCCCGGCCAGGGTCGTGCCCCGGAGCCGGTCGGCGACCTCGGCGGCCACCCGGTCCCGGGTGGCCGCGTCGACCAGGTCGACCTTGGCCAGCGCGACCACGCCGGCGGGGACGCCGAGCAGGTCCAGGATGGCCAGGTGCTCGGCCGACTGGGGCCGCCAGCCTTCATGTGCGTCGACCACGAACAGCGCGCAGCCGATCCCCCCGACCCCGGCCAGCATGTTGTGGACGAACCGCTCGTGCCCGGGGACGTCCACGAACCCGACCTCGCGCCCGGACGGCAGCGTCGTCCAGGCGAACCCGAGGTCGATGGTCATGCCCCTGGCCTTCTCCTCGGCCAGCCGGTCCGGGTCGGTCCCGGTAAGGGCCTGGACCAGGGCCGACTTGCCGTGGTCGACGTGGCCCGCGGTCCCGATGACGTGGGGCATCAGGAGGCGGGCGGATCGAGGGCCGCGGTCAGGGCCCGGGCCACCAGGGCGTCCTGGTCGGGGGGGACGGTGCGCAGGTCGAGCACGACCCGGCCGCGCTCGGCCCGGGCCACCACCGGCGGGTCGGCGGCGCGGAGACGGGCCAGGACCGTGGCCGCGCCGGCGGGAGCGGGGTCGACCTCGACCAGGACGCTTTCCAGGCCCTCGCCGGGGAGGCTGCCGCCGCCGGCGACACTGGTCCCCGCGCGCAGGGACGCGGCCGGGCCGACGGCCGCGGCCACGGCGGCCGCCCGGGGCTCGAGGTCGGCCGGGGTCAGCAGCAGGGCCCGCCAGACGGGCAGGTCGTCGCGGCGGCCGGCCAGGTGGTCGGCCAGGGTCGCCTCCAGGGCGGCCAGGGTCAGCTTGTCGGCCCGGACCGCCCGGGCCAGCGGGTGGCGGGCCAGGCCCCCGACCAGCTCGGCCCGGCCCACCAGCAGCCCGGCCTGGGGGCCGCCGAGCAGCTTGTCGCCGGAGAACAGCACCAGGTCGGCCCCGGCGCCCAGGCTGCCCGCGACCGACGGCTCGTCGCCGAGGCGGCCGTCCAGCAGCCCCGACCCGATGTCGTGGAGCAGGGGCAGGCCGTGCTCGTGGGCCAGCCCGGCCAGCTCGGCCAGGTCCGGCCGGGTGGTGAACCCCTCGACGCGGTAGTTGGAGGGATGCACGGCCAGCACCAGGGCGGTCGCGTCGCCGACGGCGGCGGCGTAGTCGCGCGGGTGGGTCCGGTTGGTGGTGCCGACCTCGCGCAGCACCACCCCGGCGGCCTCCATGATCCGGGGCAGCCGGAACTCGCCGCCGATCTCGATCAGCTCCCCCCGCGAGACCAGCACCTCCCGGCCCCGGGCGAGCCCGCCGAGGGCCAGCAGCAGCCCCCCGGCGGCGTTGTTGACGACCAGGGCTGCCTCGGCCCCGGTCGCCTCCCTGGCCAGCGCCTCGGCCGCCGCCCCCCGGCGGCCCCGGGCCCCGGCGGCCAGGTCGTACTCCACGTTCGCGTACCCGGCGGCCTCGGCCACCGCCGCCCGGGCCGCCGCCGACAGCGGCGCCCGGCCCAGGTTGGTGTGCAGCACCACCCCGGTGGCGTTGACCACCCCCCGGGTCCGCCTGGCCCAGGCCCCGTCCAGCGCCCCCGCGACCCGCGCCGCCAGCTCCGCCACCCCGGGCACCGGCCCCCCGCCGGCCACCGCCCGCCGGCTCGCCTCCAGCGCCTCCCGGGCCGCCCCCACCACCGGCCCCCGCCCGAACACCGCCACCCGCTCGACCAGCTCCGGCCGGCCCAGCAGCACGTCCATCTTCGGCAACCCCCGCCGCGGGTCCTTGTTCATTCCGCCATTGTCGGCAACCGGGCACGTACCATCCACCTGATCCGGCGGCGGGAGGAATGGGGATGGCGGTGGCTCCGCGGGCGGCGGCGACGGTGGTGCTGCTGCGGGACGGGCGCGAGGGGCTGGAGGTGTACCTCCAGCGGCGGCCCGTCGCCATGGGGTTCGCGGGCGGGCTGTGGGTGTTCCCCGGAGGGCGGGTGGACGAGGCGGACCGCGACCCGGGGGTCGACGTCAGCTGGGCCGGGCCCTCGCCGCAGGCGTGGGCGGTGCGGCTCGGGCTCGGCCTCGACGAGGCCCGCGGGCATGTGGTGGCGGCCTGCCGGGAGACCCTCGAGGAGGCGGGCCTGCTGCTGGCCACCCCGGCCCCCGGGGCGGCGGAGACGGCGCAGGCCCGGAGCCGGCTGCTCGCCGGGGAGGGCGGCTTCGCCGGCGAGCTGGCCCGGCTCGGGGTGCGGCTGGACACGGGACGGCTGCGGTACTGGGCGTGGTGGGTGACCCCGGAGGAGGAGCCGCGGCGCTACGACACCCGCTTCTTCGTGGCCGGGGTGCCGGCCGGGGCGGCCGTGACCGCTCACCTGGCCGAGGCGGAGCGCGAACGCTGGCTCCCGCCCGCCGTGGCGGCCGCGGACCAGGGGATGCCGATGCTCCCGCCGACCCGCTACGCCCTGCGCGACCTGGCGCCGTTCGCGACCGTGGACGCGGCGCTGGCCGCGGCCGAGGGGCGGCGGGTCGAGTGCATCCTGCCCGTGCTCGAGGGCGCCGAGCTGGTCATGCCCTGGCGGGAGCGCTACCCGGTCCCGGTCCCCCTCCCCGACCCCGACGGACCGGCGGCATGACCGACCGCTGGAGCCCCCGGGTGGCCCGGGTGCTGGCCCCGAACCCCTCGCCGCTGACCCTGGAGGGGACCAACACCTTCGTGGTCGCCGAGCCGGAGGCGGCCACGGTGGTGGTGATCGACCCCGGGCCCGACGACCAGGGGCACGCCGGGGCCGTCGTCCAGGCCTGCGGGGGCCGGCCGGTCGAGCTGGTGCTGCTCACCCACACCCACGTCGACCACGCCGAGGGGGCGCGCGGCTTCGCCGGGCGGGTCGGGGCGCCCCTGGCCGCCATCGCCCCCGGGTGGACGACCGGCGGGGCGCCCGACCTCGGCGCCGGCGTCCCGCTGGTCGCGGCCGGGCTGGAGCTGCGGCCCCTGCCGACCCCGGGGCACGCCGCCGACCACTGCTGCTTCGAGCTGGCCGCCGAGCGGGCCGTGTTCACCGGCGACCACGTGCTCGGGCGGGGCACGACCGTGGTCGAGTGGCCGGGCGGGGACATGGCCGACTACCTGGCCTCCCTCGACCTGCTGCGGCGGCGCCGCCCCGAGCGGCTCTACCCGGGCCACGGGCCCCTGGTCACCGACGCCGTGGCCCGGGTCGAGGGCTACATCGCCCACCGCCGCGACCGCGAGGCCCAGGTGCTGGCCGCCCTGGCGGCCGGGGACCGCACCCCCGGCGAGATCGTGGCCCGGGTCTACGCGGCCGTCGACCCGGCCCTGCACCCGGCGGCCGAGCTGTCGGTCTCGGCTCACCTGGCGAAGCTCGTCGCCGAGGGGAGGGTCAAGGGCGATGGCGAGCGGTTCTTCCCGTCCGCTCCGTGACGATTTGCCCTGTCGTGTCGATGCGATAGGGTCCGGCGCCGAGGCGGGGGGTCGTGGCCGGGTTCGGGAGGACGCGTGCGGGTGCGGTCCAGGCGTGGGCTGACGACGATCGTGGTGGCGGCGGTGCTGCTGGCGAGCTTCGGGGGCGCCGTCCGGGCGCAGGTGGCGGGCCCGCCCGACCCGGACAACCCGCCGCCGCTCTACCAGTTCAACAACGGCCTCGGCCCCAGCAAGGGCGACAACGTGGTCCTGCGGTGGGACGAGGAGCTGCTCCAGGCGATCCGGGCCAACCCGGGCGGCACCGGCCCGACCATCACCGCCCGCGCCCTGGGCGTGGCCCACACGGCGATGTTCGACGCCTGGGCGCCCTATGACGCCAGGGCGGTCGGCACCCGCTACGGCGGCAGCCTGCGGCGGCCGGTGGCCGAGCGCACCCCCGAGAACAAGGCCAAGTCGGTCAGCTTCGCGGCCTACGCCGCCCTGGTCGACCTGTTCCCGTCCCGCCAGGGGGACTTCGCCCTCCAGATGAAGGAGCTGGGCTACGCGACCGACGGGTCCGACACCTCGATGCCGGCCACGATCGGCACCATGGTCGCCAAGGCGGTCACCGACTACCGTCACAAGGACGGCGCCAACCGGCTCGGCGGGTACGCCGACACCACCGGCTACCTGCCCGTCAACACCCCGCCCAGGCGATGTCGCGCAAGCGCGGCGACAGCCTCAACGACGACGTGAAGCTGTTCTTCGCCCTCGGCAACGCCGTGATGGACGCGAGCATCGCCGCCTGGGCATGGAAGTTCAAGATCGACTACGTGCGGCCGATCACCGGCATCCGCGAGTACTTCCGCGGCCAGGCGATCGTCTCCTGGCTCGGCCCCTACAGGGGCTACGGCCCGGTCAAGGGGGAGAACTGGATCCCCTACCAGGAGCCGACCGTGGTCACCCCGCCGTTCCCCGAGTACGTGTCCGGCCACTCGACCTTCAGCGCCGCCGGGGCCCGGGTCATCCGCACCTTCTTCGGCACCGACACCTTCGGGGCCAGCGTGACCATCCGGGCCGGCACCTCCCGGTTCGAGCCCAGGACGGACACCCATCCGGGCAGCCCGGCCCGGGACGTGACCCTGTCCTGGCCGACGTTCTCGGCCGCGGCCGGCGAGGCCGGCCAGTCGCGCCGCTACGGGGGCATCCACTTCCCCAGCGGCGACCTGCACGGCCGCGGCCTGGGCGACGCCGTGGGCGGGGACGCCTGGACCAGGACCCAGAGCTACATCCGGCCGTTCGGTCCCGGGCCGATCTAGGACCGGGTCACGCGCCGGTCCCGGCGGCGGCCGCACGGGCCGCATCCACCGGGACGAACCGGAACCGCAGCCGGGTCCCGGGGCGGGCCTGGGCGGCCAGGGGCAGGTCCGCCGCGGCCACCACCGCGACCACCGGGTAGCCGCCGGTGGTCGGGTGGTTGGCCAGGAACAGGATCGGGTGGCCGTCCGGCGGCACCTGGAGCGACCCCTCGGCCATGCCCTCCGAGGCCAGCTCGACCTGGTGCCGCCGTTCCAGGGCCGGGCCCTCCAGGCGGATGCCGGTGCGGTCGCTGTCCGAGCTGACCGTCCAGGCGGTGGCGAGCAGGGTCGCCACGGCGTCGTCGGTGAACAGGTCGTCACGCGGTCCCCGGACGGCCCGCAGCAGCGGCTCGGGGTCGACCCCCGGGGTGGGGGCGACCTGCTGGAACGGGTCGCCCGGGGCCTGCTCGCCCACCGGGAGGCGGGCGCCGGCGGTCAGCGGCGGCGGGCCCAGCTCGGCCAGGGTGTCGGTGGCCCGGCTGCCCAGCACCGGGTCGACGGCGATGCCGCCGCGCACGGCCAGATACGCCCGCAGGCCGCTGGTCAGCTGCCCGACGGCCAGGACCTGCCCGGCCGAGGTCCGGACGGCCACGTCCATCGGGAACGGCCGCCCGTCGAGGGTGGCCTCGGCCCGCCCGCCGGTCAGGGCCACCCAGCCGCCCGTCTCCAGCTCCAGCTCGGGCCCGGCCACGGTGATCTCCAGCCCGGCCGCCCCCGCCGGGTTGCCGACCAGCCGGTTGGCCAGGGCGAAGGCACGCCGGTCGACCGCCCCGGCGGTCGGCACGCCCAGGTGGGCCAGCCCGTGGCGCCCCAGGTCCTGCACGGTGGTCAGCAGCCCCGGCCGCCGGACCAGGATCGACCCGCCGCCGCCCGGCCCTCCGGTCACCCGGCCACCGTGAAGTGGAGGCGGCCGCCGGGGGCGAGCAGGGCCGGCGGGTCGCGGGCGGGGTCGAACAGGGTCACCTCGGTGCGGCCGATCAGCCGCCAGCCGCCCGGCGAGGCGGTCGGGTAGATGCCGGTCTGCGTCCCGGCCAGCCCCACCGACCCCGCCGGGATCGAGGTCCGCGGGGTGTCGCGGCGGGGCACCTCCAGGGCCGGGTCGAGCCCCACCAGGTACGGGAACCCGGGGCTGAAGCCGAGGAAGGCCACGGTGTAGGTGGGGGCGGTGTGGCGCCGCACCACGTCGGCGGCGTCCAGCCCGGTCAGGCGGGTGACCTCGTCCAGGTCCTCGCCGTCGTAGCGGACCGGGATCTCGACCGGGTCGCCGGCCACGGCCCCGGCCGGGGGCAGCTCCAGGGTGGGCAGGGCGGCGGCCAGCTCGTCCAGGGTCCCGGCGTTGGCGGGGTCGGCCACCACCAACAGGGTCCGGTAGCCGGGGACGAGCTCGGTCACCCCGGCCGGGTCGAGGGCGGCCACGGCGGCGTGGAGCCGGTGCACGGTCTCGAGGTCGTCGACCTCGACCAGCAGGGCCCGCTCGCCGGCCGGCCGCAGGTTCACGCGAACGGCTCCAGGGCCACCCCGGCCCCCTCCAGGGCGGCCCGGACGGCCCGGGCCAGCTCGACCGCGCCCGTCGTGTCGCCGTGCACGCACAGGGAGCGGACCGCGACCCTGACCTCGCCGCCCCCGGCCGCCTCGACCCGGCCCTCGGTGGCCATGCGCAGGGCCCGGGCCGCGACCTGTTCGGGGTCGTCCAGGACCGCCCCCGGCTCCGTCCGCGGGACCAGCCGGCCCTCGGGGGTGTAGGCGCGGTCGGCGAACCCCTCGGCCACGGCCCGGAGGCCGGCCTCGGCGGCCGCCGCCTCGGCCGCCGACCCGGGCAGGGTGAGCAGGGGCAGAGCCGGGTCGTAGCGGCGGACCGCCTCGACCACGGCCGCCGCCTGGACCGGGTCGCGGGCGATCCGGTTGTAGAGGGCGCCGTGGGGCTTGACGTAGCGGACCCGGCTGCCGGCCGCCCTGGCGAACGCCTCCAGCGCGCCGAGCTGGTAGAGGACGTCGGCGGTGAGGTCGGCCGGGGCGACCTCGATCTCGCGCCGGCCGAAGCCGACCAGGTCCGGGTAGGACACCTGGGCGCCGACGGCCACCCCGTGCTCGACGGCCACCCGCACGGTCCGGTCGATCGTCGCCGGGTCGCCGGCGTGGAACCCGCAGGCGACGTTGGCGCTGGTGACGACCTCGAGCAGGGCGGCGTCGTCGCCGAGGGGCCAGCGGCCGTAGCCCTCGCCGAGGTCGGAGTTCAGGTCCAAGGTGGCTCCCAGGTGGTCGCGGCCTCCTCTCCGATCCTGCCCCATCCGGCGCTGGCGTGCCGCCCCCGGCCGGGGGCCGGGCTCAGCCGGGCGCGGCCGCGGTGACCAGGTGGCCGCCGATGGGCAGCTCGACCCGGCCGCCGTCGACCTCGAACGGGGCCATGGCCTGGACGCCGGCGGCCAGCACGCGGCGGCGGGTGTCCTGGTCGATGCCGGCGGCCAGCGGGGTGGCGTCGAGCTCGGTGGCCACGGCCTCGGCGGCCGAGGGGAACCGGGCCGCGCCCATGCGGGTCCGGGTGCCGGTGACGGTGAGCCCGGCCGCCTCGAACAGCGACCCGAGCAGCTCCAGGTCGCCAAGGGCCCACAAGCTGCCGCCCAGCTCGGTGGCCTCCGGGCCCAGGTGCCGGGCGAACGCCGCGTACATGGCCCCGTAGCCCGGCTGGGCCTCCAGCAGGTCCCAGGCCTGGACGGCCACGGTCCCGCCGGCCCTGGCCACCCGGGCCATCTCGCCAAGGGCCCGGACCCGGTCGGGGAAGAACATCAGCGCCGACTGGCACAGGACGGCGTCGAACGACCCGTGCTCGAAGGGCAGGTCGGCCGCGTCGGCCTGGCGCCACTCGATGTCGGGGCGGAGCCGCCCGGCCACGGCCAGCATGCCCTCGTTGAGGTCGGCCCCGACCACCCGGCCCCGGCCGCCCATCCGGTCGGCGGCCGCCCTCGCCACCACCCCGGTGCCGCAGGCCACGTCGAGCACGGCCTGGCCGGGCGCGACCCCGGCCGCCTCGACCAGGTGGGGCGCCCACTCGGCGAACAGGGCGGGCACGAACCTCGCCTCGTAGGCCTCGGCCGCCTCGACCGAGAGCTGGAACGTCTGGGTGGGACCGGTCATCGCCGCCTCCTGTCCGGGACAGCCTGCCGGGCCAGCTTCCGCCGGGCGGGGCGGGCGAGCATCGGGCAGCTGCCCTATTCCGGGGCCGGGCCGGTGGGCATACTTGGCGCCATGACCGGGCAGGACCACCTGGCGGCCGGGCGGTCGGCGCTCGCCGCCGGGCGCTGGCAGGAGGCGAGGGCCGCGTTCGGGGCCGCCCTGGCCGGGGCCGAGACCCCCGAGGCGCTGGACGGGCTGGGCGTGGCCCTCTGGTGGCTGGGCGAGACCCAGGCCAGCGTGGCCGCCACCGAGCGGGCCTACGCCGGGTTCCGGCGGGCCTCCGACGCCGCCGGGGCGGCCGGGGCGGCGCTCTTTCTCTGCATCATCTGGGCGTCCAACTTCGACAACCACGCCGTGGCCCGGGGCTGGCTGGCCCGGGCCGAGCGGGTGGCCGCCGAGGCCGACCCGGGCCCGCTCCAGGGCTGGCTGCTGCTGCTGCGAGGCTTCCTGGAACCCGACCCGGACCGGGCCCACGCCCTGGTGCGGCAGGTGGTCGAGCTGGCCAGGACCGGCGGCGACGTCGACCTGGAGCTGTGCGCCCTCGGCGACCTCGGGGTCTCGCTGGTCGCGGCCGGCCGGGAGGCCGAGGGCATGGCCCTGATCGACGAGGCCATGGCCGGCACCCTCGGCGGCGAGCACCGCCGCCTCGACACCGTGGTCATCACCTGCTGCGACATGCTGGTCGCCTGTGACCTGGCCGGCGACCTGCGGCGGGCGACCCAGTGGTGCCAGGTCGCCGACCGGTTCATCAACCGCTACGGCTGCCCGTTCCTGTACGCCCGCTGCCGCACCCTGTACGGGAGCGTGCTGCTGGCCAGGGGCCGCTGGGCCGAGGCCGAGCGGGAGCTGCTGGCCGCGGTCCGCATGGCCGAGGGCACCGGGCCGGGCGCCCACGCCGACGCCCTGGCCCGGCTGGCCGAGCTGCGGCTGCGCCAGGGCCGCCTGGAGGAGGCGGCGGGGCTGCTGCCCGAGCGGGGCGGCGGGCGGGCGGCGGCCCGGACCGCGGCCCGGCTGCGGCTGGCCGCCGGCGAGCCGTCGGTGGCGGCCGGGCTGCTGGAGCGGTCCCTGGAGGACCACGGCGAGCCCCAGGTCCATGGCGAGCACCGGCTCCGGGCCGCGGCCGCCCTGGAGACCCTGGTCGCCGCCCGGGTGGCGCTGGGCGACCTGGACGCGGCGGCCGCGGCCGCGGCCCGCATCCCCGGGCTGGCCGCGGGCGACGGCGACGACCAGGTGGCCGCCCTGGCCGCGCTGGCCTCGGCCCGCCTGGCCACGGCCCGGGAGCGGCCCGAGGAGGCCCGGCGGGCCCTGGAGCGGGCCCTTGAGCGGTTCGGCCGCCTCGACCTGCCGTACGAGGTGGCCCAGGTCCGCCTGGAGCTGGCCCGGGTCCTGGCCGCCGCCGACCCCGAGATGGCCGTGGCCGAGGCCACCGCCGCCCGCGACGCCCTGGAGCGGCTCGGCGCCGCCGGCGAGGCCGACGCGGCCGACGCCCTGCGCCGCTCCCTCGGCGCCCGCGGCCGCACCGGGCCCAAGCGGGTCGGCCCCCTGACCCGGCGCGAGCAGGAGGTGCTGCGGCTGGTCGGCCTCGGCCTCTCCAACCCCGAGATCGCCCAGCGGCTGTTCATCAGCCGCAAGACCGCCGCCCACCACGTCAGCAGCGTCCTGGCCAAGCTGGGCGTCCGCAACCGCGCGGGGGCGATCGCCTACGCCACCCGCCAGACGGCCGACCGGGATTGACGCACCCCGGGGGGGCTACGCCCCGGCGCCTGATTCATCGGGGCACCCCTCGGGGTTCCCCGGACCCCTCCGGCGCTTCGCCGCTCGAGCCCCCCGGCCCCTCCGCCCCTCAATCGCCTCGGCGTACACGGCGGCATACGCGCGGGCCGCGCCGGCGGGACCGAACCGGGCCGCGGCCTGCTCCCGGGCGGCCTTGGCCATGCGGGCGGTGGCGTCGCGGTCGGCCAGGGTCGACTCGACCGCCCGGGCAAGGGCGCCGGGCTCCCCCGGGGGGAAGGTCCGGCCGGTGCGGCCGTCGGCGACCACGTCGAGCAGGCCGCCGGAGGCGGCGGCGACCACCGGGGCCCCCGAGAGCTGGCCCTCGACCGCGACCAGGCCGAGGCCCTCGTCCCGGCCGGGCACGAGCAGGGCGGCCGCCCGGCGGTAGCGGCCGGCCAGGTCGGCCTGGGAGAGGTGGCCGTCCCAGCGGACCCGGCCGGCCACCCCCAGCTCCCCGGCCAGCCGGCGCAGGGCCGGCTCCTCCGGACCACCGCCGACGACCCGCAGGGCCAGCCCGGCCGCCGGGCCGTCCAGCAGGGCCAGGGCGCGGAGGGCGATCTCGGCGCCCTTCTGCCGGTCGAGGCGGCCGACGAACAGCAGCTCGTCGCGGGGCTCGTCCCCGGGCCCGGGGGAGAAGGCGCGGTCGTCCGCGGGCATGGGCGCGACCGTGACCGGGGCCAGGCCGGGGGCGAAGCTGGCCGCCTGGGCGGCCAGCCAGCCCGAAACGGCCGTGACCCGGCCCGAGGCCCGCAGCACCCGGGCGCAGGCCGCCGTGGCCGCCGGCCGGGACCGGGCCAGGCGCACGTCGGTGCCGTGCAAGGTGGTGACCAGGGGCAGCCCGGTCCGGGCGGCCAGGGCCTGGACCCCGCCCGGGAACCACCAGTGGGCGTGGACCAGGTCGGCCCGGCGGCCGGCCCGGCGGGCGGCCAGGGCGCCCGCCCCGAGCAGCCCGGCCAGGGCCATGGCGCCGGACGGCGAGGCGGCCCGCCGGTGCATCTCGCCCGCGTAGGCCAGCCGCTGGGCCGGGGCCGGCGCGTACCGGTAGCGGCGCACGGCGATCCCGTCCAGCCGCTCGGCCGCGGCCAGCCCCTCGGCCGCCGGGGCGACCGCGGCCACGGTCACCCCCCGGTCCCGCAGGGCCACGGCCAGCCGCAGCAGGAACCCCCCGGTGACGTCGCCGGCGTACCGCGGGAACGCGTGGGCGACGAACAGCACCCGCAGGGGGCGGTCAGCCACCGGCACCGTCGGCCCGATCGGCCGGGGGTTCGGGGGGCTCTGGCTCAGCCCCCCGATCGGCGAGCTCGATCAGGGCGTCGGCCAGGACCGGCCAGAACCCGGGCGGGAGCTCGTGGCCAAGGCCGGGGACCCGCAGCAGCCGGGCCCCGCCGATGGCGGCGGCGGTGGCCTCGCCCCCGCTGACCCCGATGACCTGGTCCTGCTCCCCGTGCACGACCAGGGTCGGCACCCGGATCGTCCCCAGGGCCGGGGTGCGGTCGCCGGCGGCCAGGATGGCCGCGAACTGCCGCCCGGTCCCGCGCGGGTGGTAGGCGCGGTCGTAGCCGCGGGCCGCCCCCCGGCGCACGGCCTCGGCGTCGAACGGGTACGCCGTCCCCGAGCCGATGGCCTTGGCGTTGACCACCGCCTGCTCGATGAACCCCTCGCGGTCGGAGGGCATCGGGGCGACCAGGATGCTGGCCGCCTCCCCGGTCGGCTGGCCGACCGCCCGGTCCCCGGTGGTCGACATGATCGAGGCCAGCGACCGCACCCGGTCGGGGTGCCTGGTCGCCAGCAGCTGGGCGATCATCCCGCCGAGCGAGATCCCGGCCACGTGGGCCGAGCGGACCCCGGCGGCGTCCAGGACGGCCACGGCGTCGTCGGCCATGTCCTCGAGGGTGTAGGCCAGCGAGGCGTGGTCGCCGCCGTAGATCGCGGCCAGGTTGACCGGCCGGGCATGGTCGAACCAGGTCGACAGCCCGACGTCGCGGTTGTCGTAGCGGACGACCAGGAACCCGCGCGAGGCCAGCTCCTGGCAGAGCCCGTCCTCGATGGAGGTGAGCTGGGCCCCCAGCCCCTGGACGAGCAGCAGCGGCCGGCCAGCCGGGTCGCCGACCGTCTCGTACTCGAGCTCGACCCCGTTTCCGTGTGCTCTCGGCATGGCAGGCATCGTAACGTCCGCTGGGAGATCGCAGCCGAGGAGGAGGCCACATGCGGGTCTGCCTGATGATCGAGGGCCAGGAGAACGTCACCTGGGAGCAGTGGCTCGCCCTGGCCGGGGCCTGCGAGCAGCACGGGCTGGAGGCCCTGTTCCGCTCCGACCACTACGAGTCGGTGATGGGGATGCGCGAGCGGGGCTCGCTCGACGCCTGGACCACCCTGGCCGCCCTGGCCGCCCGGACCAGCCGCGTCCGCCTCGGCACCCTGGTCTCGCCGGCCACCTTCCGGCACCCGTCGGTGCTGGCCAAGAGCGTGGCCACGGTCGACCATGTCTCCGGCGGCCGGGTCGAGCTGGGGCTGGGCGCCGGCTGGCACGAGGGCGAGCACCGCGCCTACGGCTTCGAGTTCCCGCCGACCTCGGTGCGGATGGAGCGCCTCGCCGAGCAGCTCGAGCTGGTGACGCGCTCCTGGACCGAGGACGCCTTCTCCTTCCAGGGTCGCCACTACCAGGTCCAGGACCTGCGCGCCCTGCCCAAGCCGGTGCAGCGCCCGCGCCCGACCGTGCTGGTCGGGGGCGGGGCCGGCCCCAGGAGCCTGGCCCTGGCGGCCCGCTTCGCCGACGAGTACAACACCGTCGGGGTCCCCCTGGCCGAGCTGCCCGACCGGCGCAAGCGGCTCCAGGAGGCCTGGCGGGACGCCGGCCGCGACCCGGAGACGGCCCGGCTGTCGGTGATGACCACCTGCGTGGTCGGCCGCGACCGGGCCGAGGTGACCGAGCGCGTGCGGCGGGTGCTGGCCGTCACCGGCAGGGACGCCAGCGTCGACGAGGTGATGGACGAGCGGCCCAACTGGCTGCTCGGCACCGTGGGCGAGGTCGCCGAGCGCCTCCGCTCCCTGGAGGCGGCCGGGGTCGACCGGGTGATGTGCCAGCACCTGGACCACGCCGACACCGGGATGGTCGCGGTCCTCGGCGAGGTCGCTGCTACGATGGGCGCCACGCCGTAACCCCTTCCTGGCCTGGAGGTCGACCGAGGCTGCGCACCTTCCGTTCCCTCGACGTGCGCAACTTCCGGTTGTTCCTGGTCGGCCACCTGATCTCCTCCACCGGCACCTGGATGCAGCAGGTCGGCCAGGACTGGCTGGTGCTCCGCCTCACCAACGCGCCCCTGCCGCTCGGCATCACCCTCGCCCTCCAGTTCACCCCCATGCTGGCCTTCGGAGCCTGGGCCGGGCTGGCCGCCGACCGGCTCGACAAGCGCCGTCTGCTGCTGGTCACCCAGACCTCCATGGCCGTGCTGGCCCTGGTCCTCGGGGTCCTCACCGCCACCGGGGCGGTGCGGCTGTGGATGGTCTACGCCCTGGCCCTGCTGCTGGGCTGCGCCACCGCCTTCGACATGCCGGCCCGCCAGGCGTTCGTCAGCGAGATGGTCGGCCCGGACCGTCTGGCCAACGCCGTCGGCCTCAACAGCGCCAGCTTCAACACCGCCCGGGTGCTCGGCCCGGCCGTGGCCGGCGGGCTGATCGCCGTGGTCGGGATCGCGCCCGCCTTCTTCCTCAACGCCGTCTCGTTCCTGGCGATGATCGGCGGCCTGCTGGCCATGGACCCGGACCGCCTCTACCGGCGGCCCGCGGTGGAGCGGGGCCGGGGCCAGATCCGGGCCGGGATCCGCTACGTCTGGGCCACCCCGACCCTGCGCTCGACCATCCTGCTGGTGCTGGTGGTCGGGATGCTCGGCCTCAACTACCGGGTCGCCCTGCCGCTGCTGGCCCGCTTCGCCTTCGACGGCGGCCCCGGCGCCTACGGGGCCCTGGCCGCCGTCATGGCCGCCGGCGCGGTCGTCGGCGCCCTGGCCGTGGCCCGCCGCTCCCGCCCGACCCGCCTCCTGCTGCTCGGCTCGGCGGCCGCCTTCGGCGTGCTGTCGCTCGCCGCCGCCCTCGCCCCCACCATGCTGCTCGAGGCGGCCGTCCTGTTCCCGATCGGCATGGCCAGCCTGGCCTTCCTGGCCACCGCCAACTCGACCGTCCAGCTCACCTCCAGCCCGCACATGCGCGGCCGGGTCATGAGCCTCTACGGCCTGGTCCTGCTCGGCTCCGGCCCGCCCAGCGGCCTCCTCAGCGGCTGGATGGCCTCCCAGTTCGGCCCCCGCTCGATCATGGTCCTGTCCGGGGTCTCCTGCGTGACCGCCGCCATCGTGGCCGCCGTGGCCGGCCGCCGCCGAGCCGACACCCCCACCACCATCACCGGCGACGCCGAGCAGGCCGCCTAGAAGGTACTTGAACCTTACTCTAAAGAGTTTAGAGTAGATTCATGTCCACGGTGCAGGCGGCACAGGCGCTCGCACTCCCGCGTGAGGAGCGGGGGCGGGCTCTCCTTCGCCTGCCCGAGGATCAATGGTTCGATCGGAAGAGCAGTCGTATCAGCGGACGAGACCTGGCTGACGTGCTCATCGGCTTCGCCAACGCAGAAGGCGGCCTCGTGGTGATCGGACTCTGGGGTGGCCGGGTCGAAGGCGTCGGGTCAATGGCGAACCGGCAGAATGCGTGGCGGCAGGCTGCCGCTGATTTCACATTGCCCACCGTTCCCGCTCGCCCTCGCCTGGTGGAGTGCATCAACGACGCGGGGAAGGGCGACACGCTGTTTGTCGTGGAGGTTGAACCAAGCGACCGAGTTCACGCCAACCACAAGGACGAGGTCTACCTCCGTGTCGGCGACGAGAACCGGCGGCTCACGTTCGGGCAACGGCAGGAGTTGCTGTACGACAAAGGACAGGCGTCGTACGAGGTGACGCCCGTCGGAGACGCCATCATCGAGGACTTGGACCAGGACCTGCTCGCTTCGTACGCGGCAGCTCTCAATCATCCGGATCCGGAAAGGCTCCTGCGAGCCAGGGGGCTCATCGACCGGAGGGGCAACCTCACACTCGCAGCGGTCCTGCTCTTCGCCGAGCATCCTCAGCGGTGGGTTCCAGAAGCCAGCATCCGGATCCTGCGGTACCGCGGCGTCCAGCGAGGAACCGGGGCTCGCCAGCAGCTTCTGGAGGATGTCCGCATCGACGGTCCGATCCCCTTGCAACTCAACGCGGCGCAGGAGGCGGTCTTCCGCCTGCTTCCCACGCGTCGGGCCCTCGCTCGTACCGGGAGGTTCGAGAGAATCGGAATTATCCCGAGAGACGCCTGGCTGGAAGGGCTCGTCAACGCGGCTATCCACCGCTCCTACAGCATCACCGGGGATCACGTGCGGATCGAGATCTTCGATGACCGGATCGAGGTGGAGAGCCCGGGCCGCTTCCCCGGTATTTCCGATATCAGCAACCCGATGAAGGTCACAAGGTTTGCTCGGAACCCGAGGATCGCCAGAGTCTGTGCCGACCTATCATTTGGACAGGAACTCGGCGAGGGAATCCGGCGGATCTTCGAGGAGATGCGGCTCGCCGGTCTGGCGGACCCGGAGTACCGGCAGACGTCGGGCAGTGTGCGCCTCGTCCTCGACTCCGCCCCCATCGACGTCGAGCTGGAGTCGCGGCTGTCGCCTGGCGCCCGCGACCTTGTCCGTATCGTCCGTGAGGCCGGTCGGATCAGCACCGGGGATCTCGTCGAAGCCAGTGGCTACTCGCGGCCGGTGGTGGTGAAGCAGCTCAACGCGTTGAAGGATGTTGGGCTCATCGAATGGATCGGCAAGAGCCGGAAGGATCCCCGGGCATACTGGCGGCTCAAGCGCGAGTAGCGATGGCGATTGCGGCTTCCGGCACGCGTCAGCAGGAGGCGCGCAGGTCGGACAGGGCGACCAAGAGCTCGGAGCGGGCCGCCTCGAGGTCGGCCAGGGGTTCGGACATGGTCGTTTCGACCTCGCGGGCGACCAGGGTGTCGAGGTCGCCGGTGAGGCGGTCGGCCCAGCGGCGGCCGGCGCGGCGGGCGCTGGACGACAGCAGGCGCGACAGCAGCCAGCCGGCCAGCAGGCTGCCGATCACCAGCAGCAGGGGGACGGGGACGTCGCGGACGGTGGGGAGGTCGGGGAGATCCGCGCTGGCCCGGCCGGCCAGGTAGAGGGTCAGGTACCAGAGCAGGCCGGCGGCGAAGGCGACCGTGACCAGGGTCTGGAGCACGCCGATGAGCGGCCACAGGGCCGATCGGGGCGGACGGGTGTGGTCGGTGGTGCCGGTGGTCACGGCCGTGTCGATGGCGTCGGTGAGCCGCTCCTCCAGGCGGTCGGGGCGGGCCAGGCCCATGACCTCGGCCCGCAGGGCCGGAGGGGCGGCCGTGGCGGCGCGGCGGAGCAGGTCGTGGACCGGGTTGACGGTGCGGCTGAGGGTCGAGCGGCCCCGCCAGGCGCGGGCGTAGGCGACGGGGTCGATGGAGCGGCCCGAGGCCGGACCTCGCTCCCCGCCGCCGCGGGCCCTGGCCACGACGGCCAGCAGCCGGCCGAAGGGGCCGGCCCCGGCGGCCCGGGCCTCGGCGAGGGTGCGGCGGCGGCAGGCCCGGCGCACCCCCTCGACGTCGACGGCCGAGCGGGCCGCGGCCACCGCCCGGCGGCGGGCGTCCCGGCGGGCGTCGTCGCCGACCAGGGGCCGGCCGGCGTCGGCGCCCTCCAGGCCGGACAGGCGGGCCAGCTCGGCCCCGCGCCGGCGGCAGTCGGCGGCCAGGCGCTCGGTCACCACCGCCTTGGCCTGGAGGCGCTCGGACAGCCAGGCCCGCAGCGCCTCCAGCTCGCCCCGGTCGTGCCCGTCGGGCGGGTCGGCCGAGACCACGAACACCGGCCGGCCGGCGATGCCGTCGGCCTCCAGGGTCCGGCGCAGGTCGGCGACCAGAGCGGCCACCTGCCGGTGGTCGCCGATCACGTCGCGGCGGTTGACCACGAACACCGCCCGGTCGGCGTGGTGGGCCAGCGGCTTCAGGTAGTCCTCGTGCAGCACCCGGTCGTTGTACTTCTCCGGGTCGAGGACCCAGCAGACGGCGTCGACCCTTGGCAGGACCTGGTCGACGGTGGCCCGGTGGGCGGCCTCGACCGAGTCGTAGTCGGGCAGGTCGAGCAGGCACAGGTCGCCGAAGCGGGGGTCGTCGTGGCTGACCACCTTGTCGACCCCGACCCAGCGCAGCAGCGGGCCGAGCTCGGCGGCGGCGTCGGCCGGCACCCAGGCGACCGGCTCGGCGGTCACCGGCCGGGTCGGGCCGGGGCGGCTCACCTCCCGGCCGGCCAGGGCGTTGAGCAGGCTCGACTTGCCGGCCCCGGTGCCGCCGGCCAGGGCCATCACGAACGCCGTCCCCGGGAACCCGAGGCGGGTCCTGGCCGCGGCCAGGGTCTCGCGGGCCGCGGCCGCGTCCAGCCCGAGCCGCTCGGCGGCCTCGGCGACCCGCTCCAGCCCCTCCAGGCACGCGGCCAGGTCAGCCCTGTTCATCGGGGCACCCCCTGGGGGTTCCCCGAACCCCTCCGGCTCCGCGCGTCACCGGCTGGTCCCCGCCAGGCTGGCGATCAGGCGCTCGGCCTCGGCCAGGACCAGGTGGCCGGCCCCGCGCAGCGCCTCGGGGCCGTCGCCGGCCGGGGCGAGCAGGTCCAGGAAGCGGCGGGCGTCGCTCTCGAGGGCCGAGCGCAGGGTGCGGCGCAGGTCGCGCTCGGCGGCGCGGATGATGTCGGCCACCGCGGCCTCGCCGATGAGGGCCTCCAGCAGCTTCTGGTTGAGCACCGCCGTGCCGCCGGCGATGGCCACCTCCCCGCCGGTGAGCCCGGCCGAGTGGGCGAACACGGCCAGCATGGCCACCACCCCGATGGCGTTGACCCCGAGGGAGGCGGCGAACGCGAACGCCCGCCGGCTGTGGCCGCGCTCCTCGACCATCCTGGTGAGCCGGCCCAGCCACTGGGTGAGCATGGCCCTGGCCTCGGCCTCCAGCTCCGGCCCGTGGCCCCAGAGGTCGGCGTGGGCCTCGAGCAGCAGGGCTCCGGCCGGGTCGGCCGCCCACTGGGTGGCGGCGTTGCCGGCGGCCACGTCGGCGTGGCGGACCAGGGCCCCGACCAGCTCCTCGAACGCCTGCTCCTTGGTCCGCTGCAGCTCCGGGGCCCCCTTGGCCGGGGCGAACTGACGGGACAGCCAGGAGCGGACCCGCCCGATCCCGGTCGACAGCCAGCGGCCGATGTCGCCGACCCCGACGAACTCCTGCCAGGAGCGCATCACCTCGCCACGCAGGAAGTCGCCGCCGGCCAGCCTGTCTTGAAGCCGCTCCTGCTCGGTGTCGTAGGCCCGCTCGACCTGCGCCCGCAGGGCGGCGGCCCGGAGACGGTCCGCCTCCAGGTCGGCGGCGACCTCGTCGGTGGCCGCGGGCAGCCCGGCCAGGGCGCCCCGCAGGGCCTGGGCCTTGACCGCGGTGAGGGCGGCGGTGTCGGCCGACAGCTCGGCCAGGGCGCGGTGCACCGGCTCGATGGCGGCCGCCTCCAGGCCGTCGGTGGCCGGGTCGCGGGCCCCCTCGGCCACGCCGAGCAGGGGCAGGTCGCGGCCGCCGGGCCCGGCCGTGCCCAGGTCGGCCTCCTCGAAGCGGCGCCGGGCGTCGTCCAGCACCGCCCGCTGGTCGGCCTGGCGGCGGGGGAGCCGGTTCACCACCACCAGCAGCGGCACCCCCCTGGCCTTGGCCTGGCGCAGGAACTCCCAGGGCACGGCGTCGGCGTAGCGCTGGGCGGTGGTCACGAACAGGCACAGGTCGGCCGCCTGGAGCAGCTCCTCGGCGGTGCGGCGGTTCTCGGCCTCCACCGAGTC
>Ga0307416_100000206_pt1 | contig 30988 bp, 25 predicted proteins | sample DK1Cmetagenome_2_FD_203821 | JGI IMG/M metagenome (GOLD analysis project Ga0307416, IMG submission 203821) | Maize rhizosphere microbial communities from greenhouse at UC Davis, California, United States - DK15-C-3 | ecosystem: Host-associated > Plants > Roots > Rhizosphere > Soil | place...
GAATACCACTCGTCCTGTCACCGCATCGCTGGGAGCGACGTATAACTCGCCCGTCAAACCCAGCCGCTCCGCCACCTGCCATGTCGCTCCCCCGAACAGCACGAGGCGGTTGAGGTCCACCTCCACCCGGGTGTCGTCGAGATCACCGAACTGGTTGGTGAAGTTCACCTGGAACCTGGGCTGGAGACGATTGTAGCCGGCCCCGCCGTAAGGCCGGAGCCTGCCGCCGGCCAGAGAGCCCCCCACCGCGAGGTCGACGCCCATGATGTTGGGACTCAGACGATCGTCGGAGCGGGTCCCCCGAAAGCATTCGCTGATCGGATCCAGGAGCGCCGCCTCGTCGCAGGTGATTGGTCCCCGCACCGAGCCGAACGTGGCATGGGCCCGTACCGCGGCCACCAGTCCGTCGAGTCGCCCGAACGCCTTCTCTACCGAAATGCCGAACAGGTTGGCTTTGACACCGTTCACTCGAATCGGCGGAACCCAGCTGGCCTGAAGGCTGAGCCCGAACGGCAGCGGCAGCCCGATCCGGGGCCGCGGTATAGCAAACAGCAGGTTGGTGTTCTCCGGTCCTTTGCCGGGCCGGCAAATCGTGGGCGTGGCCGTGGCGTCGCTCAGCTTGGGCAGGTACGCCAGCTCGAGCCCGGCGGTGAAGCCCGGGAGCAGATCCGGCGCGCTGCCTCGGCCGAAGGCGAGTGGAACCGCGAACGTCGCCAGCGTCCTGGCTTCGTTCGACCCCGGGCCGGGAAAGCAGTCGCCCTGGGCCGCGGCCGAGGTGGCCCACCCCAGGATGAGAGCCACCAAGCCCATGGCGGAGCGGCTCATTGTACGATGATCGTGCCGCGCATCCCCGAGCTCGGGGTGCCGTGCACGAGGCAGTAGTACAGATACGTGCCGGGGGCAGCGAATGTCTGGGAGAACGTGGCAGGGGCCGAGACCGGCGCTCCGTTCCCGGTGAACGAAGGAGCTCCGGTCGGTGTCACGCTGTGGAACCCGCTGACCCAGGTCCAGGTGACCGTCGCACCCACAGGAACGGTGATGTTAGCCGGCTCGAAGTGGTCGCTGCCATCGCTCAGCAGCTGGATCCCATATGGACCCTCTCCACCTCCGCCGCCGCCGTCCGAAGTGCTGGTCGCGGTCGCGCTGAACTTCACCGGGGAGCCGTCAGCGCCTCCGCTGACCGCGGCCTGCGAGCTCTGCGCGCCGACGGCGCTGCCCAGGTGCCAGACACTGGTCGAGATGCCGTCGGGCCCGGTGGTGTCGACGCTGGGCGTCATGAGTGCTCCCGCGCCGGTTGCGCTCCAGTTGATCACCGCGCCGGCAGTCGGGGTGCTGCCCCGAAGGACCACGATGCGCATGGGGGTCGCGAGATCCTGTCCTGCCGAACCGGACTGGGCGTTGCCGCTCGGCTCCGAGCGCGCCGCGGAGAGCGCCGCTGGGTCGGGGCCGCCGCCCCCGTAACCTCCGTTACCACTATTGTCGCCACCGCATGCCGCGAGCGCCGCGCCTCCGAACAGAACCAGCATTTGCCCAATGCTTCGACTCGGTCCGATCATTTCGCACCTCCCTGCCATGAGTGAGTGATCGCTAGCCTGCCAGAACACGGGAGGAAGGATGCGAGACCAGACTCCACGGGTATATCGGCGCGGACGGGAAGACTGGAGGAGACTCTGGGGATGGGGTGTGTAGGATCAGGGACTACGGAGGCATCCGGCAACCGGGACGGGTGGGAGGAACCTCCCATCCCGCCGCTCGCACGAGACCGCTATGTAGGAGGGTCGCAGATCGGCATATCCAGTTCAGTCTGTCGTGTTCACCAGTGTCCCGGAGGAGCTATGCGCCCCACAGTCTGGCCGTCCTTATTGATCCTCGCCCATGCTGCCGTCTCACCATCTATGCAGGCACAACAGGAAGGTCTTCCTTACACCAGCGGCTCCGTCTGGAGCATCAGCATGATTCGGACTACTCCGGGGTTCCGGGATGATTACCTGCGGAGTCTGGCCACGACGTGGAAGCGAGTAACCGAAGAAGGCAAGAAACAGGGACTGGTACTCTCCTATAAGATTCTATCGGCCAATCCGTCCAGTCCCGACGATTGGGATTTGCTCCTGTTGGTCGAGGTCAAGAACTGGGCGGCACTGGATGGGATCGATGAAAAGTTCGAGGCGATTCAGCGGAGAATCATCGGTGGTCAGGATGCCCAACGGCAGTTGGCGACGAAGCGGGTGGAGGTCAGGCGTATCCTGGGTGGCAAGAATGCCCAGGAGATCTTTCTCAAGTAGCGCGGAGACTCGCCCCAGCTGAGGCGGTCCGTTAGCCGGACAGCCCGACTAGACGAGATCTGATGGGTCGCAAGCAATGGCTCGGACGTGACACAACCAAAGTTTGAGCCGTTGATTCTCCCTCGCGGAGTGCGCCCAACCCGCGCTGACGAGGTCCCTGGCGAAGCTGATCCTGAACTGCTTGCCCGCATGGCTGCAGCCCGGCTTCTCACCGAATACGTGCTGGCAGCGCCACCTGCACCTGCGGGTTACGCGGCCTTCCTAGAGGCTAACGTTCACGCACCCAGGATGTGGAATGTATTTCGGGAACTCGCTGAGGCGCTCCTTCCCGACATCGCGGCTCCAATCTCGGCGTAAAAGGCGAGGAGACGCTGTTAGGCCCGTGTACGGAACGAGCGGCCGCGCTGGATGCCCTTCAGGCTCATCAAAAGGCCCTCGAGCAGGACGGCTTCCTGGAGTTCGGAGTCATCTTTCAATACGAGGGGCGCACTGAGGAGGTGTTCGTACGATCCCCGAAGTACCTCCAAATTTGGACTAGTAAGGTCGAAGTGGCAGAGGCGGTACTCCAACGACACGGGGTGATCCGAACAGAGGAGTTGCAGTTCGTGGATGAGCTACCGATTGTCGGCTAATCTCTTCTCGGCGAGAAAGGGAACGCTCGATGGCCAGCAGTAATCGACGAGCTACGCGCAGCCTTGGCCGAATTGCCGCGGCGCTAGCGGGGTGCCTGACCAAGCGCATGCAGCCTACGGCGGTTCCATTCACGGACCTACCGGAGTGGAGGTCCCCACATCTGTCGGAGGATACGCCATTGACCGTCGGCACCGGGTGACAGAATCGTAAGGCTTACGCTGCGAGTCGACTGCTCGCTGCGCACCGTATCTTTCTCGTAGCGCCACGCGACGGTGGAAACGCCACGGGCGTAGGCGAGCTCCGGCGTTCCCGCCACCTCGTCGACGGTCCAGTCAAAGGCCGTAATGGTGGTGTGAGACCCATCAGCGGGCCACCAGAACGCTCGGATGGCACGGTGACCGGCGACTGGAAGCCGACCTGGAGGGAGCAGGACAGCCGCGCTATCCAGAGTCGCCAAAACGCCACTGGTATCGTCCTCCAGCCAGGCACGGACATAGGCCGCCTGCACTGCCTCGATCGCGCTCGAGTCTCGGGATGTAAGTGGCTGCGCCTGGTTCCTGGCCCCGCAAGCGCCTAGTCCGGCGGTGCTGGCCAGGACGAGAGGGACTGCATAGGGAAGGAATGGCACAGGAGCCCACCGGCGGATAGTGATGAACCCTTTACGCACCACTTTAACCGTCGGTTTCGCAACGCGCCTCGTGTGGGTGCGGTGCCGCCTTACAACCGGATGGAGTCGGCGGGGGGTCAGTTCTAAAGGAGCGTCTACTGCCATATACGACGAATTGACGCAATTGCCAGGACAACCTCGATAGTTCAGGTTCACCGTACGGGTGCCGAAACTAGAGCCATACCCCCGCCCTTAACCGGACCGCATACGAGCGCCGACATGCCGAAGCGAGCCATAACCGCAAAGCAGCGAGCCTGGTTGCTGGACGAGCTGAACCTCTGGCGCCGGGACGCGGTGATCTCCGAGCAGCAGGCCCAGCACATCGCCGACCTGTACGAGGGTGCGGGAGAGCTGGCCGAAAAAGGAAGATCGCGGGCGGTCTTTACCCTGATGGCCGCGGCGGCCACGCTGGTGGGCCTGGCCGCGCTGCTCCTCATCGGTTACAACTGGGACCAGCTCGACCGCTGGACCAAGCTCGCAATGATCCTCGGCGTCATCGGCCTGACCCACGCGGCCGGCTTCTCCCTGCGATACACGCGGAAGGCCCTGCCCCTCTCCGAAACCGTCTTCTTTCTGGGCTGCCTCTTTTACGGCGCGGGCATTTGGCTGGTGGCCCAGGTCTTCCACATCAGCGCGCATTGGCCCGATGGGCTCTGGTGGTGGGCCGTAGGCGTCCTGCCCTTCGCCCTCTGTCTCGAGACCCGGCTGCTGCACGCGCTGCTGGTGGCACTGCTGGCGATATGGGCGGGCCAGGAGGTCCTCAACTTCGGCGATCTGGGCGGCTGGCTGTTTGGGCGTTGGGATTGGCTGCCAAACGGCGCCTACAGTCTGCCACTGCTGGCGGCACCAGGAATTCTGTGGGCCTACCGCAAGCAGTCGGTAAAGACGCTGAGTCTGTACGTGCCACTGTTGGCCTGGTGGACGGTGCTGCAGGTCTTTGCCTGGCACTTGGGAACGAACCCGCTCTACTTCGTGGGCAGCGTCGGCGCGCTGATGCTGGTGGTGGCCGAGTTGCATGCACCGGGGAGCCGGTTCGCCATTCCCTTCAGGTACTACGGCAGCCTGCTGGTCGGAGGTGTCCTGGCGCCGCTCAGCTTCTTTGAGCTCAACAAACATCTGGTGGGCGACTGGGCCGGCCTGGTCGGCCCGCCTGTCCTGCTCGGGCTCGTCGCGCTGGCTCTCGTCCTGCTGACCAACCGGACTGTCCCCCGGCGGCAGACGATTCCGCTGGGTCTGGCTCTGCTGATGGCGCTCCTTCCCCTGCTGGCCGCCGGCTCCCGCGGCTCGGGCGGCGACCACTCGGCCGCGTTGCTGCCGACCGTGCTGGTGAATGTCGCCATGGTATCCGGAGCCTTCTGGTTGATGCAGGTCGGACTGCGGGAGGACCGCGGGCGACCCTTCGGTGCCGGCGTCCTCTACTTTCTCCTCTGGGCGGTGTTGCGCTACGTGGATCTCTTCGGCAACCTCGGCGGGATGCTCGGCGCCGCGCTGATGTTCTTCTCCTGTGGAGCGGCGCTGTTCGGCGTTGCCCGCTACTGGCAGGGTCGAAAGGAGGTGCGCTATGCGTGAGGCAGCAGCGCGACCGGTGGATCTCGGGTTTCTCGGATGGCTCAAGGCCAGAGAGCGGAAGATCCTGCTGGTCACCGCGGCGGTGCAGCTCCTGATCCTGGTGGGGATGATCGCGCTACGATCAGTTCCGCTGGTGACCGGGCAGACCGTGCTGGTGCGGGTCCAGCCGGTGGATCCGCGGGATCTCTTCCGAGGTGACTACGTCATCCTGAGCTACGACTTCAGCCGGGCACCGCGGGAGGGAATCGAAGGGCTGTCGGAGAAAGACCGCGGGAGTTGGAAAAAACTGGAGGGCCGGGCCGTCTACGTACCGCTGGTGCCGGACTCGGTTCCGGCGCACTGGCGGGCGGAGAAGGTGACGATGGTAAAGCCGGAACGCGGCCTGTTCATCAAGGGGCAGATGGAACGCTACGGGTCTATGAAGTTCGGGATTGAATCCTACTACGTGCAGGAGGGCACCGGACGGGTGTACGAGCAGGCAATCCGGGACCGGAAGCTCTCGGCCGAGCTGGCAGTCAGCCCCAGTGGCCAGGCGGCATTGAGAGGCCTGCGGATCGAATAGTTGTACCCAGCAGGACACGCGATACGAGAACCGCCACCCAGCTTTGGTGGCGGTTTTCGTTTCTGGCCGGCCAAACGGCCGCCGGTGCTGATGGCAATGCGGAAAATCGGGCCATATTGAGGTCACAATCCTCGCCTGGTCCGGATCGAGCCACGCTACTCGACTGTCTGACACACGAGGTGCATCTTCCCAGGCACTTGCCCTACATCATCAACCCTAGACCTCCCTCTCAGATGCCCCTGGACTCACGCGAGCAGAGCACCCTGACGCGAGCCGCGGAGCTGGCGCTCTCCTATCTCGGCTCGCTCGACAATGCGCCGGTGTGTGCTACGACTTCACTGGCCGAGCTGCAAGAGCGCTTTGCCCAGCCATTGGCAGATCAGGGGGTCGACCCGGTCGCCGTGATCGACGAGCTGGAGCGGGACGTAGCCGGCGGCCTGATCGGCAATGCTGGCGGCCGGTTCTACGGCTGGGTGGTGGGTGCCGGCCTTCCGTCCGCCCTCGCCGCCGACTGGCTCACCGGAACCTGGGACCAGAACGCGGGGATCTACGCCCTGGGTCCAGCCGCTGCGGTGGTGGAGGAAGTCTCGGGCACGTGGCTCAAGGACGTGCTCGGCGTGCCGGCCTCCGCCTCCTTTGCCTTCGTGACGGGCTGCCAGATGGCTCACGTGACCTGTCTGGCCGCGGCGCGGCACGCGGTGCTTAGCCGGGTGGGGTGGGACGTGAATCGCGACGGGCTGCCTGGTGCGCCGAGCCTTCGGATCATCACCTCGAGTGAGGTGCATGGCACCATCACCCGAGCGGTAAAGCTCCTCGGCATCGGCACCGGCAACATCATTGCCTTGACGAGTGACGCCGCCGGACAGCTCCCGTCCAGCGCGCTGCACGCGGCCCTGGAGCGAGAGCCCGAGCGGCCCACCGTCGTGGTGCTCCAGGCGGGAGACGTCAACACCGGCGCGTTCGACCGGTTTGCCGAGCTCATCCCGCTGGCGCACGATGTCGGCGCGTGGGTGCACATCGATGGAGCGATGGGTCTCTGGTGCAATGCGGTACCGGTGCTACGGCACCTGCTGAACGGGGCGGAGCTGGCGGATTCGTGGGCGACCGATGGCCACAAATGGCTCAACGTCCCCTATGACTCCGGCTATGCCTTCGTGGCCCATCCGGAACCACACCGCGCATCAATGGAGTATCGCGCCAGCTATCTCACCCACGCGGACGAAGGCCGGGACCAGCTCGACTGGACTCCCGAGCATTCGCGGCGCGCGCGGGGCTTTGCCACCTATGCCGCCATGCGCGAGCTGGGGCGGAACGGCATCGCGGATCTCGTCGCACGCTGCTGCCGTCACGCTCGCGAGATCGTCATTCGGATCGGGGAATTGGCCAACGCGCGGGCCATCTGCGTCCCCCAGATCAACCAGGGTCTGGTGCGCTTCTATGATGAACGGCCGGGCGCCACAGAAGAGGACCACGACGCCAGAACCGACGAGGTGATCGCCCGCATCAACGCGGGCGGCGAGGCGTTCTTCACCGGAACGACATGGCGGGGACAGCGCTGCATGCGGGTTTCGGTGTCCAGCTGGCGCACCACGTCGGATGATGTCGACCGGGCGGTGGCGGCGGTGCAAGGCGTGCTTCTGGAGCCGCTGATTCTCAAGGTCGCCGAACCGGCAGCTCGAGCCAACTCCGATTGGACCAGCGGATCGTGAGCGGCTCACCCGCGTCCGCGATGGTTTCGTCGCTTACGTCCTTACCCGTGCCGTAGTTGATCTGCTGGCCCGGGTTCCGAACTCCGCTGAGCACCACCACGATGCGACTTCCGGCTCGGCAGAGCTGGCTCGCGAGGCGGATGCTCTGCAGATCGAGGACCTCGCGCTTGCCGGGCGTGAGCAGGCGGCGACGGGTGACGTCCGCGACATAGCTGGCGCGCGACTGGTAAGGCGGGAGTTGCATATACGCCCCGTCCGACCGCAGCTCGAAGAGCGAGATGCCGAAGTCGAAGTCGCGCTTGTTGGTCACCAGCTCGAGATGGGCGCGGAAGAGACCGCTGATCTCGGTGGCTCTCGGCAGCGGATCGCTGACGTATACCAGCGAGTTGAGAGTGTCGATCGCCGTATCCTGAACGCCGCCACCGGGGACGAACCGGCTGCTGTCAGAGCGGTCGGCCAGGTCCACGGTAAGGGTGACCGAGCTGTCGCGCGCCGGCAGTGACGCAGCCAGGCGGTAGGATGTGCCGCTCCGCTCCTCGGTCAGATAGAAGCGCAGCTTGTGATTGGACATGGCCTCGATCGACGGCGCATGCTTCCATCGATCGGCGCCGACTACCTCGTAATTGACCCGGTCCTCCAGCAGCCTGGGTCTGGGTCCGCCCCTCAGGATCCAGTCGAACCACTGGTACCGAAGCTCGGCGATTATGTCGATCCGGGCCACCGGGTCGAGCTCGTAGCCGCTGAGCACCTTCGTCGTGTCGCCCAGCGCGCTCACCACCCCGCGCTGGGCGTCGAAGTGGCCGTAGGGGCCGATCACCAGGTAGTGGCGGGCCCGCGGGTTGTAGCGGTAGTGCTGGGTGAAATAGTGCATCGCGGCCCCGGGCCCGCCGTAGTAGTAGCCCGCGGTCTGCAGCACCGGGATCCTGATCCCGGCGAACTCTTCCTTATAAGGAATCATCTCCTTCCAGTAGCGGTCGTAAGACGGGTGCGCGATCCACTGGTGCCAGACCGGGTTGGGCGTGCCGTCGATCTTATCCAAATCGCGAAAAGCGCGGCCGCTCGCATACCAGCGGTTGTAGAGCTGGAACCAGCGGTCGCGCAGGTTATAGGTGCTGTCATCCAGCCACTTGTTGTTCGTGGTGTAGAAGGGCCAGGGATAGATGAAGTTCCAGACCATGTTCCCTTCCATCGGCACGTCGAGCCCGGGCGCGACGGGTGCACCGACCATGATCGTCTTGAGGGCCGGTGGGGCGCGCTTAGCCGCCGACCAGGGTGTCGCGCCCGAGTAGCTCCCGCCGTACATCCCCACCCGTCCGTCGCTCCAGGGCTGCCGCGCGATCCATTCGATCACGCTCACCGCATCGGCACCGTCGTGCACGTAGGGGATCGGCCGGTCGGGGCTGCACGCCTTACCGCGAGTGAACCCGATCACGGCAGCGTACCCATTGGAGGCGTTCCGCCGGAGGTCGAATGGCAGAGTCGTGGTGTCGGCGTAGATGGTGAACTGGAGCAAGGCGGGGAGCCGAGCGGGACCGTGGCGCGGTCGCCAGACGTTGGCGCAGACGGTGGCGCCATCGGAAGTTTTCACCTGGATGTTCGGAGTCACCACGTAGCGGCGACTGTCGTCCTCCTGAATCAGCGGAGCGGCAAGCGGGCCCACCTCGCGAAAGGTCTCCCGGTTCAAGATGGTGCGGAGCCAGGGGAGTGCGTCGGCGAGAGCAATGGTGGTGTCGCGGGCCCCCTTCCCTGCCGGTCCCCAGGGTCTCTCCGGAGCCGGCGGGGGGATTGCGCCTAGCGTCCGGATCACGAGTGCCGCGGTGCGATCGTCCAATTGGGTGAACCGTTCGCGGAAGGCACGGGCGAACGCGTCCGGGAAGCCTGCGGCGGGGTCGGACTGGAGCTGCCTGGCACGGAGATAGATCTCGTACTGGGCGTCGAGGGCGCGGGCACTGGGTGTCGTGTCCCGCCGAGCTGCCTGGGCTTTCCGGAGCTGGGCGAGGGTCGCCCGGGCCTCGGCCGAGTGGCCGGCCAGGAGCTGCAGCCGGAACATGTTGTCGAGCTGAGTCAACTGGTTGCTGTCCCGGTAGGACGCGGCGGCCTCCGTCGCCAGGCGCGCGACAGCGGCGGCGCGGGTGGTCGAATCGGCGAGCGCGGCAGCGGGCAGAGTCAGGGTCTGCGCTGCGATCGCCGAGGGGACAAGGAGCGACGAGAGCGCGGCTGACCAGGAAAGCAGAGAGAGAATCGGTCGCGTCATGAGGGTTCGGCGAGGGTTGCTCGGGCTCATATCAGTGCCACCACATTCTCCCGATAGGAATAGCTGCTGAGCACCCGGTTGCCATCGCGCAAGGTGAGCACGTACGTGCCCTTCCCGAACGTCTCGATGGCCCGGACGCCGGTGCGATTCACCGCGACCGAGCGATGGATTCTGATGAATGACCCGGGGCCGGCCCGGGAGAGGAAGGCCTGCAGGCTCTCCCGCACCTGATGAGTCTTCCCGTCGACCGAAAGAATCAGGTAATTGCCTTCCGCCTCGACCTTGACGATCTGGTCGACCTCGAGGAACAGGACCTTACCGCCTTCCTTCACTGCAATCCTTCGGGGCGGTGCGGATGCTCCCGGTACGGCGATACGGTTCTCCAGCACGCCAATCAGATGCTCCAGTCGCTGGGCCACCCCGCGGGCGTCCTCGCTTCTCCTCCGCTCCTCGCTCCGGCGCAGCGCCTCGTCGAACCGCAGGGGATCGACCGGCTTGAGCAGGTAATCGATGGCGTTCACCTCGAACGCCTTGAGCGCGTGTTGGTGGTAGGCAGTGACGAAGATGAAGGCGGGCATGTTGTGTTCCCCGATCGCGTCGACCACCCCGAAGCCATTCAGCAACGGCATCGCGATATCCAGGAAGACGACGTCGGGACTGGATTCGCGGATCAGCCGAGCCGCCTCCTCGCCATCTCCCACCTCAGCGACCACCCGGTAGTCCGGGTGCCGCTCCAGCTGTTGCCGGATGCCCAGCCGGCCCAGGGGCTCATCGTCGGCGATGAGAACGGTCTTCGTCATGCCAGCGGGAGCTTGATGGTCACCACCGAGCCGCCTCCATTGCGCACCAGGGAGAGCTCCGCCCGCCCGCCGTACAAGAATGCGAGCCGGGCCCGGGCATTGGCGAGGCCGGTCCCCCGCCCTTCGCTCTCGTGACCCGGATGGGCGAGACCGGTGGCTTCATCGGCGATGCTGATGACCAGCTGGTTCTCCTTGACGCAGGCGGTGGTCTGCACGACGCCGGCGCTGGCGCCTCGCAGGCCATGCTGGATCGAATTCTCCACCAATGGCTGCAGGAGCAGATGGGGCACTTCCCGCTCGAGGGCCTCGGCCTCGACGGCGACCCGAACCTGGAGCCGGTCGCCGAAGCGAAGTTGCTGGATTGCAAGATATCGTTGGGTGAACTCCAGCTCTTCCCTGAGGGTCACCAGCTGGGCGTCCTTGGTGTCGATGGTCAGGCGCAAGAGATCGCTCAACTGCACGATCATCTGCTGGGCGGCGGCGGGATCCTCGCGCACCAGGACCGAGATCGAGTTCAAGGTGTTGAACAGGAAATGGGGCTGCAATTGAGACTTCAGCCGCTCGAGCTGCGCGTGCTCCAGTCTCCGCTCCGCATCGACGTAGAGCCGGGCGTACTGCCATCCCAGTAAGAGAGCGACGACCACCCAGTATTTCCAGAACGCGGTAAACAGGAGAAATACCGAATACCCTGGGCGCACCTGCAGCCAGGCATCGATATGGGCGGCACCGAGCCGGCCCAGCAACAGCAAGACCGCAACGTGAATGGCGAACATGCCGCCGACCTGGAGCGCCGCGACCACGGTTGCCCCGAGTGAATGGACCGCGACCGTGTTCCACTTGAGCGGAAACCGAATCAGCCACCAGGTGATCAGCGGGGTCAGTGCGGCCCAGAGCGCCCAGTAGAGAATCTCGTTCCAGACGTCCCACTCCCAGTCGATGATCCTTCCCGTAGCCAGGCGGCCGCTCACGTTCTCCACCACGAAGAAGAATGCGACGACGGTCCAGAACGGGAGCAGGATACGCCAGGGGAGCTTCATCTACGCTGCCGCAGCGCATGGGCGCGAGCGAGTGCTTGCAGCGGCACCGGCGCCTTCGGTCCATGCACCGGGACGACTTGCTCCACGTCCAGCCCGGACCCCGGCAGCCAACGGAGCAACGCCTCCCCATCATTCGTCGCCGGAACTTCCTCGAGCGCGTAACTGTCGTACAAGTCGCCTTGGAACAGCAGCTTGAGCGCTGGGATGTAGGCCACGATGATCTCGGCCACGTGGGGCATGTTTCGCATCACGATTATGTCGACCGCATGGTGCGCATCTCTGAAGGACCGGCGCTCGCGGACGATGTCAATTGTGGGTGGGACCGGCGCCTCGCTCAGGGTATCGGGCCGCAGAGTATGCGATTGGGCAGACAATCGGCGAATAACCTGCGCTGCCGCGCTGGTCGTCACCATCGTGGCATGGCGGGCAATGTAGGGCCGAACCCCGCCTAGATGATCATAGTGGAAGTGCGTCGCTACGACGTAACGGATCGGCTTGTCGGGCGCAACGCCGCGAATCAGGTCGATGACGCCTTCCTGATACGAGGATGAGATCGGCGCTTCAAGCACCAGCACATAGTCATCGAAGACCACAAAAGCGGCGTTATAGCTTCCTTTGACGAGATAGACGTCTGAGCCCAATGATTCGAGCCTGGGCTTCGGATCGGCCGCCGCGACTATCGGAAGGCCGGCCGGCTTATCGAACAGCGAGTCCTCGACCGCATCGATCACGAGGCGCCCGACGGCGACGTCACTCACCATATCGGCCCCTTGCAAGCCGATGATCCGGGTGGGAAAGCGAAAACCTTGAATGCTCTGGTACCGGGTGTAGATCGTGGTGACCGGTGCGTCGCCCCGAACCGGATCGTCGTTGAGGCGCCGGACCCGCGCAAGATCATGGGTAGCCGCATCGAAGTAGAGATCGACGACCTCCCCGTCCAGGTCGCCATAGGCTACCACTTCATATTTACGTCCGTTGATGGTCTCTGTACCCAGCCAGCGCAGCGCTTCGGGTCTGCGTTGGGTGTTGAGGAGCAGCTGTTCCGGAAAGCGGCGCAGAACGCCCTGCAGAAACGGCGTGGACCTAGCGCTGGGAAAGGTCGTCAGCGTGTTGTTCTCGTAGTTCACGCTGAAGCCTTCCTGGCCGTCGCTCACGCTGCGAAAGTGCAGGCGCAGGCCCCCTCGTATGAGGAGATCCAGCAGATCGGCGACCTTGCTGCTTCCTTCGCGTGCCAGTATCTCGCGCACCGGCGCATCATCGGGTCGGGCCGGCGATTCACCCTGGCCGGGATCGGGTCGGGTACCCACCAGCTCGCGCTGGATTCGTTTGATCGCCGCGAGCTTCTGGGTTCCACCCATCGCGATGATTGCCTTCTCAACTGCCGCGACTGCTCGCTGCTGTGGTGTCACCCCAAGCACTACCCAGATCAGGAAACTGACAAGTGGTTGCATTTAGTGCCCCAAGGCCAAGATCCGAAGACAGCCCCCGAGCCCCAAGGCAACCGTGCAGGGAGGAAAGGCGCAATTGTTGTGGGATCAAGAAGGACAACGACGGGACAATTGCCGACACCCCCGTGATGAGCCTAGCACTCGGGGAGTGTCATGGGTTGCGGGCATGGGGGCGGGTTGATCTCCGCGGGGAATCAGTCCCGGGCATACAGGATCGAGATCCCCGGCTCGGACACCAGCACTCGGCTGACGACGCGGTGCTTCCGCGAGATCCAGTAGCGGGCCTCGGGAGCAGCGCTGTCCGCCTGAGCCACAACCTCCCAGACCGGCTCCGGGCCCCGTGACTTGCGCTCGATCGTCGTATCCCCGATTACCTGCACCCGATACCAGCTCACCCGGCCCGAGCGGTCGCTGAAGACCGGGAGACTGGCACAGTACCCTGTCCGGAGCGGAAGGGCCGATACGGCCAGCGCCATGACGTTCCATTCGAAGGCCGATACCCCAAGCCGGCGATCGATCGGGATTGGAGCGCTATCCGCGGGAGTTGTCCGGCCACGGACCCGGTCTGCGACGAAATCGAGCCGCACAGTACGCGCTGCATTGTGCGATTGGAAACGGATCGGCTTGAGTGTCACGGGATCAATCCAGGAACTGTCCACCGTCCTCGCTCTCGGCGTATCGAACACCAGAACGTCCAGCAGCGTGGGCCGCCCATCGAGCCGGCTCGAACTGAGGGTTTCGGTCTGGGTGCCGAAGGGGGTAGCACTGTCTCCCCGGGTCAGGGTCAGTTGTCGCACCACCGTGAAGTCCGTGAGGTACTTGGGCGAGACCGTTCTGGTGCCCGCCGGAACGGTGTCGCAGCCGACGGGAGCATCCCTGCCCTGAGTTGTGTGCGGTCCAATCCCCAGGGCAATGACCAGCGCGGATATAAGGAAGGAGCCATTCATCTCACTGTCTCCGGCTGAGGGTTCGGTCCAGGTTCGCAGCGAAGATCTCACGGTCCGTACCGGGACACACCATCACGCTGCCCGCATTGTCATTCAATAGGGGATAGCAGGAAAATGACTCGATGGAGGGGACCGTCACCGCCGCATGCCCACTCTGGTCTGAGTATGGGGCCAATGACGGGGTACCTACAGGAACGCATCGACCTACGGGTTTTTCTCACAATTCCGGAGAGCCGGACCCGAGTGCCACCTCTAGGGGTGGGAGACCCGGAACGGCGGCGACTCTCTGGCCCTTGGGAGTGAGCTCGCAGCCGGCGGCCACCGGTTGACCCCCGCATTTCTCATGGCGACGGCAGGGAATTAGTTGCCGTACCACCAGCAGGCCTTGGGCCTCCAGCAGCTTCAGTCCATGGAATACATCGTTGCGCCACTGTTCGTGTCGTTGATAGCTGCTTCGACTGGGGACCTGGAAGCCCCCGGTGCGGCCTCTGAACATGCCTAATAAGTCGCGTTCGGGTGTGCTGCGGGGCGCCAGGATACCGGCCTCGGGAGAGTTGGGGCGCGACATACGTGCCTCTGAGCGGTGAAGTCCTACAGCTGGCAGTGTATCACCCTAATTTTGCTCCGGAAGCGTGAATTTACCGTGAAATCAGGGATAGCGATCCACCTACCTCAATCGTGCGGAACTGCTCCCTCGGCACACCGCGGTCCTCCAGCGCTTCCGCCAAGTCGCGACCCGGCTGGTCGATTCCCTCCGGAGTCAGCTGAAAGGTTCCGAAGTGCATGGCGATGCTTCGGCGGGCGCCAAGGTCGAGGTGCGTCTGCACCGCTTCCGCCGGATTCACGTGAATGTCCTGCATGAACCAGCGTGGCTCATACGCGCCGATGGGCAGCAGCGCGAGATCGATCGGGCCGAGCCGGCTGCCGATCTCTCGGAAATGAGCGCCGTAGCCGGAGTCTCCCGCATGAAAGATCCGGTGCCCACCTGCTTCTATCAGGAAGCCGCCCCACAGGGCCCGGTTCCGGTCGAAGGGACTTCGGGCCGAGAAGTGCTGCGCGGGCGTGACGGTGACTGAGAGTGGTGCGGCGCTCGAGGTCTCCCACCAGTCGAGTTCCTCAATCCGGTTGAACCCGGCAGCCCGGAGCAGCCGGCCGTTGCCCGGCGGCGTCACGGCCGGCGGATGAAACCGCCGCTCGAGCTGTCGTAGCGTCCCGAGATCGCAGTGGTCGTAGTGATTGTGGCTCAGCAGCACGAGTGAGATCGGGGGCAGATCGTCGAACCGCACGCCGGGCGAGCGAACCCGGCGGGGTCCCGCGAACGAGAGCGGACTCGCGCGTTGGGCGTAGACCGGGTCGATCAGCACGCTAACGCCGGCGACCTGGACCAGGAACGTGGAGTGGCCTATGAAGGTCACGACGACCTCATCTCGACCTGGCATCGGCGGGTGACGCGGCTCAACCGGGACCTCGGACGGCCACGCGGTCCGGGGCGTCCGCAGCAGGCGGGGCAGCCTCCAGAACGGCTGACCGTTCGCGCCGCCGGGATTGAAGTACCGCCGGCCGTCGAAGTGATCTGTGGAAGTTGCCATGTGAGGAGGATAACTGGATGAGACGATCCCATTCATCACGCCAGTGTCCCCCTTCGTCACGGATCAGTTACCGCTAAGCCCGGCGGGGTTGAGTCTGCTACTCGGCAGCACAGGTTGGAACGTAGATCTGCACCACCTCGAGTTCCGGTGTGTGAGCGGCGCCGACGGCCGCTACGAAGCTCCACCAAGCGGCTTTGGGACGCAACCATCCCGCGTCCAGCTATGTCTCACTTGCGCCACTCTTCCCCGTACCAGGAGCGCAGCATGTCCCCGGCTCGACGCGTGACGTTGGCTGTGACCGCGATCCTCTTGCTGGCAACGCGGACTGCACCGGCCCAGGAGGGCGTGCCGGATCTGACCGGGCTCTGGGCCGCAAAGACCAGCTTCGTTCCCGACATTCGCGGTCCATTGCTGCTGCTCCGAGCGGGCAAGGTGTGGCGGGCCGACATCGCGGGCTTCTCGGTGCCCGCTCGCGCCAACGGCCGGAAAGTGTCCTTCGAGCTGCCGGACGGGAAAGGAAAGTTTCGTGGCCAATTGGAGGAGTCGGGCATCGTCGGCCAGTGGATCGTGCGAGGGAGCCAGAACAACGCGAGCCCCATAATGCTCAAGCCGGCCGGCCCGAACCGCTGGCGGGGCCAGGTCAGCCCGCTCGAGGACGCCTTGACCTTCTATCTGCCGCTCACGGGACGGGGGAATGGCACCTACGCGACCTTCCTCCGCAATCCCGAACGGAACCTGGGCTGGTTCATCCGGGTATCACGTATGGAGATCAAGGATGATGTGGTTACCCTGATCGGCGGGCGCAGCGGCCAGGCGGAGCAGCCGCAGGCGGAGGGGCGCTACGACGATGGTGTCCTCCGAATACCGCTCGCGGGTGTCAGCTTCGATTTCTCCCGAGTCGACCAAGAGACCTGGAGCCCCTTCTATCCGCGGGGCAAGCCCGGTCAGCGATACCACTATGTTGCGCCGCTGCAGCTGGACGACGGCTGGCCGGTTGCAACCGTGGAAGATGTCGGCATCTCCCGAGCCGGGATCGAGACATTCGTGCAGCGGCTGATCGACCTGCCGATGGACTCGCTCTCGACTTCGCAGATTCACAGCCTGCTGATTGCCCGTCACGGCAAGCTGGTGGTGGAGGAATATTTTCACGGCTACCATCGCGACCTTCCGCACAATACGCGCTCCGCCGGAAAGAGCTGGGTAGCAGTGCTGCTGGGCGCCGCGATGCAGGCCGGCATCCCGATCCGGCTCAATACACCGGTGTACCAGACAATGCTGGATTCCCTCCCTCGGGATCTGGATCCGCGCAAACGCGCAATGACCCTGGAGCACCTGATCTCGATGACCGCGGGTTACAACTGCTCGGGCGAGTCCGCGCCGGGCGATGAGGACGTGATGCAAAGCCAGACCGCCGAGCCGGACTGGTATCGCTATACGCTCAACGTGCCGATGCTGACCGCTCCGGGCGACACCATCGTCTACTGCAGCATCGAGCCGAACCTCGCCGGCGGCATACTGCGCAAGATCTCCGGCGAGCCGCTGCCGGAGATGTTCTATCGCCTGATCGCAAAGCCGCTGCGAATGAGCAACTACTACCTGCCGCTCAGCCCAACCGGCGAGGCGTACGGGGGCGGCGGTCATACCTTCACTCCCCGCGATTTCATGAAGCTGCCACAACTCATGGTCAACGAAGGCAAGTGGAACGGCCGGCAGATCATCAGCCGGGAGTGGGCCCGAAAATCGGGCTCCGCCCTCCGAAACCTCAGCAAGATTCAGCAGTACGGCTGGCTTTGGAACTCCCTGGAGTACCCCTACAAGGGCCGCACGGTACGGGCATTCTTCGCGGGCGGCAACGGCGGCCAGATCTTCATGGGGATTCCTGCGCTGGATCTGGTGATCGCGTTTACCGGCGGCAACTACAATGACCCAGCCCTGTTCATTCCCCAGAGGCAGTTCGTGCCCGAGGGAATACTTCCGGCGGTCAATTAGTCCTTGCGTTGGGGTATCTTCGGGGCATCAGTAGTCCACCCTCCAGGGGAGACCTACGATGTCCCGAGGCATCTCGCGACGGAGCTTTCTCCAGAGCAGCTTCGCGGCTGCCGGCTCGTACGCGCTACCGCGGTTCGGGGCCGCCAAGGCCCGGCCTCCCAATATTCTGTTCATTCTCGCCGATGACCTCGGCTACGGTGATCTGAGCTGCTATGGCCGGCCGGACTTTCGCACCCCTCAGATCGATCGGCTCGCCCGGGAAGGACTGCGCTTTACCAGCAACTACACAGCCGCCGCGGTCTGTACCCCCACCCGGGTAGCCCTCATGACCGGGCGCTATCCGGCGCGCCTGCCCGTCGGGCTGGCTGAGCCGCTCCGCTACGGCGACGAGAGTGTCGGCCTCGCGCCGGAGCATCCCACACCGGCCTCGCTGCTCAAGCGGACGGGCTACGAGACCGCGTTGATCGGCAAGTGGCATCTGGGCTACCTCCCCGAGCACGGTCCCATCCGGCACGGATTCGACGAGTTCTATGGGATCCTGAGCGGCGGGGTAGACTACTTCAGCCATCGGGAGCCCAACGGCAAACTGGATCTGTATGAGGGAAACGTCACGGTAAATCAGGCCGGGTACATGACCGATCTCCTGACCGACCGAGCGGTCGAGTATGTCCGGCGGCGTCATACGGCTCCCTTCTACCTGGCCCTGCACTACACCGCGCCGCACTGGCCCTGGGAAGGTCCCGGCGACACCGCTGCCAGCCGGCGGTATCGCACTGTCGCCGATTCCGTGAAAAACCGCTTCGTGAATGGGTATGCCGACGGCGGATCACCCCAAGTCTTTGCCGCCATGATGCAGCGCCTGGACGAGGGAGTCGCCCGACTGCTCGGTGCGCTGGAGGACACGGGCCAGAGTCGAGACACGTTCGTCGTCTTCACCAGCGACAACGGAGGCGAGCGGTACTCCTACAATCGGCCAGGGAGCGAAGGCAAGGGGTCGCTGCACGAAGGGGGCATCCGGGTGCCTGCCATGGTGCGCTGGCCGGGGAGAGTGCCGGCCGGCCGCACCACCGATAAAACTGTGATCACCATGGACTGGACCGCTACGATGCTGGCGCTGGGAGGGGCAAGCAGCGATCCTCGGTATCCGCTCGATGGGATCGACTTGCTGCCGCTCTGCCAGGGAAAGCCCGTTCAGTGGGATCGCACCCTCTTCTGGCGAACCCTGGAAGAGGAGGCGGTACGTCAGGGAGCGTGGAAGTATCTGAGGTCTGGGAAAGACGAGCTGCTCTTCGAGATCCCCAAAGACCCAGGCGAGCGAATCGATCTCGCGGCGCATCAACCGAAAAAACTGAGGCAGCTGCGAGAGCAGTTTCGGCAATGGAATGCCCAGGTACTCCCGCGTCCCGCTGCAACCCCGGGTCGCTAAGAGAGATTGGACCTGCTGTTTCTTATCGAACGGCCGAGCTCCGTCCCCTGTTCATTGGTTAAGGTGAGTTGCGGGGCTCGGTTTGCTGTTGCTGAGCGCCCCGGTATAGGTGTCGGTCACCCCGGCCTCGTCGGCGTCGAATTTTCCCCGCAGGTTGGTTCCCGGGTTACCCCCTCGCTGATGTGAAGCAACAGGCTGGAGCCCTGCACCTCCGCCGTACTCTCCGACTGGTGCAGCACCTCCAGGCGGCACGGGGGAAGTTCGAGTCGCCCGCGAACACATGCTCGAAGCGGGTTCACCGAGGAGCTCGGCGGGGAGCTTGGCCCCCGGCGGCGATCAGCGAGAGCGAGCAGGGTCTTGTTCAGCCGGCTGCTTCTCACGCTCACCCGCCATGAGGTGCAAGGCCAGCGCCTTGCGCGAGTGGAGGCCCAGGCGGGTGAGTACCCGCTCGAGATAGTGACGGACGGTGTGGGAGCTCAGCCTGAGCTGCTGAGCGATGGCCGCGTTGGACAGTCCTTCCGCGGCGAGGAGTGCCACCTGCGGCTCCCTGCCCCGGAGTCCGAAGGCGACCCGCAGCTCCCGGGTGGTGGGCAGCTCCGGGCCCAGCCGATCCATCAAGACAAGCACGCCGGCCTCGGGGAGCAGCGTCCCTGCCGGTGCCTGTTTTGTGGTGAGCCGATAGGTCCGCCCGGACAGCTCCAGCTCCCAATAATCCTCCCGCAGGGAACCAACCGTTGCGCCGGTGTGTCCCACCTGGCGCGCAACCAGCTCGAGCAGCCGGTCGCGCTCGGGTTCCTCGTCGACCAGTTCGCGCCATCGGGCATTCCGCGTCACCTCCCGGGCACCGTCCCGCCGGAAGATTGCCAGGCCGGCGTTCATGTCGTCGCACACCTGGCCCAGCGTGCTTCTCCAGTCGCGCAGCCGGTGGAGCATCGTGAGTCCGGCGGCAAGAGCGCAGCGCATGGACACTAGAGGAAGGCAATCTCCGGCAGCGGCCGCGAGGGGCGGCAAGGCACCGCTGGCGCCAGTCACGCCGGAGGAATCGAGCGCGGTCTGCAGCCATCCGGGCTCATCCCCTTCGAGCCGGAGCAACTCTTCCAACCGGGCGGTCGTCGCGGCCGCGGAGGGCTCTCGCCGATCGAGCGCGTATTGGACTCGCTTCAGGCTCTCCGCCAACCAGGCATCCTGACTGCCCCATTCCAGGGGTGACATCAGGGCTTCGATTGCTCGGACGACTGCCGTCTGGTCCATAGACTCTAGCCGCGGGGGGCCCACCCCATACGTGGTTTCACCCGGCCGAAGTTTCCGGGGAGCGCCAAACGACTCCTGCAAGCGCCAAATGCCTCCACCACGGCGCGAAATCATAGGACGAACGTCCCCTGCGCCACTCGGTACCGGTGGCGAGCTTCTACCTCGCAATTCCGGTACGACCCTGAGATGACCATCCGCTTTGCCCGAGGAGGTGCCCGATGAACGCTCCATTCGCCAGTCGCGCTTCGTTCGCCCTGGTGCTGCTCGCGACTGCAAGCCTCCCGGGTGCCGCAGCCGCGCAGTACCGCCTGCCCACCATCGTCAGCTCGGTCAAGGCAGACAGCCTGCATGAGGCCGCCGTCCAGTTGACCACGGCAGGCCGGTACCGCGATGCCGCCCGGCTGTATCGCCGCTCGGCGGAGTTCCGGGCGGCCGAGGATCCCCTGGGGGCTCAGTGCCTCACCAAGGCCGCGGCTCTCGCCTATGCCTCAGGCGATCGCTCGGGAGCCCGGAGTGACATGGCCCGCGCGGCCGAGCGTGCGCTGGCGCGGGGGGACATCCGGTCGGCGGCGCTCAGCTATCTCGACGCGGCGTGGATCGCGCAGGAGCAGGAGAAGCCGGGTCAGGTATGGGAGTTCGGGCATCGGGCCGAAATCCTGGCGACCTCACCTTTGCTCAGTGAGTCGGACCGTGGCGTGATCCTCCGGCGGATCGAGCGGGCTCCGGTGGCCATGCGGACGGCAATGAAGGCAGGGGGTCGGTAGGCGGACGGGCGGACGGGAGGACGGGCGGACAATAAAGTTGTCACCCTGAGTGAAACGAAGGGGCCGAAACTCAGCTTATGAGTCTCGGCCCCTTCCTTCGTTCCGTCCCCCTCGCCTCGATGGCTCGGGGCAGGCTCTTCCGTCCTAGTCGTGCTTGTCAGGCTCCTGGCCGAGGTGACGACCATTGTTCCCCCTGGACCCATCCCGGTCGTCGTCATCCTTACGTTTGTCGTCATCCTTCCACTTGTCATCATCCTTCCACCTGGCGTCATCCCTCCGCTTGTCATCATCCTTCCATCCATCGTAATCACGGCCATAGTGACGCCGGTGGTCCCGCCGCCACTGTCCCTCGTCGACGTAATAACGACCGGCCCGCTCGTATACCACCACCTTGCGGAGCGCCCGACGATCGAAGGGCCGCCGGTAGAAGCGACTCCCGTCGTAATAGACCGTGATCACCCGGTACCTGGGATGATTCCACCAGCCGCGGCGAGCACCGCGGACCCGCTCGATTACGATGACTTCGCGCCGGGGCACGATGATGGTCGTCGTGCGACCCGGTTCCACCTTAGTGACCTTGGGAGCCGCCGGGGCCGGGGGAGCCGGGGGACGGTTCAGAATATCCGCGGCCCGCTGGATCGTGGTCTGGGCTCGCACGGGCGCTGCGATCGCGAAGAGCACGGCGACCAACGCCACTCCACTGCTGCGCTGCATGACGGCCTCCAGAAATTGGGAAGTGGCCGTCCACTATGCGAACGCCATGCCACTGCGTAAGCTCTTAATCCCCAACGGTGCAAAGGGATGCACCAGCTACTGCGAAGGGTCAAGGCTAGTATTCCCAGCCATGAAAATCGCTACCTGGAACGTCAACGGGATTCGCGCCCGAGCCTCGCAGCTACACGAGTGGGTGGAGCGCGAACGGCCCGATGTCGTATGTCTTCAGGAGCTGAAGGCGGAGCCTAGCCAGGTGCCGGATGTCGTCCAGCGGCAGGAGTACCACGGCTTCTGGCACTGCTGCAAGGGGTACTCCGGCGTGTCACTCCAGCTGCGCAAGGACACCTTCCCCGCCGATCCGGTCTACAGCCATCCGCCGTTCGATCTCGAGTCGCGGGTGGTCACCGCGGAGCTGAACAACCTGGTGATCGCTTCGATGTACGTCCCCAATGGCGGTAAGGACTATCCCGCAAAGATCCGCTTCGTGAGGCGGGTGATCGAGTGGGCCGGTGCGTTACGCCATGAAGGCCGCGAGCTGCTGATCTGTGGCGATCTCAACATCGCGCGCGATGAGATCGACGTGCACCCGCGGGAGCGTAAACCCAACGCGGTAGGCCAGCGACCGGAGGAGCGCGCGCTCTTCCGGGAGCTGCTCGACAGCGGCCTCACCGACGTGGGACGGGCGATGGATCCCGCCAACGCCGGGCTGTTCACCTGGTGGGCGCCGTGGCGGAATCTTCGGGCCCGGAACATCGGATGGCGGTTGGATTACATGCTGGCCTCGGCCGGTCTCTTCCGCCAGGTGCAGAGCTGCGTCGTACAATCAGACGTGGGAACCAGCGACCACGCGCCGGTGGTAATGGATATGGTAAGGTCATAAGGTCGCTAGACAGGTACCCCTGTTCGGTACCGCTCGAGCTCGTTCACGGTCGGGCTATCTGGTAATGGGTTTTGCCGGTATCGTGGTTTTGAGGTGCTGCCAATGAATTTCCCGCTTCTGCCCAGCCTGCTCGGTATGACCGCGGTCGCGTGCGGCGAGCCGGTATTGTCCTCCCCAATAGGTGTCTGGAGCGTCAGCGCGGTGAATGGGCTCACCGTTCCTGCTCCCACGACCACGGGGCATACCTTTCGGTATGGTGACTTGTCGCTGGCGGAGGATCACACGGGCTCACTGGAGTATTGCACGGCCCTCCCGGTGAAGGAGGGCAATCACGTATTACGCTGGCGCTTTCTCGACTCCAGTCACCTGGAGTTCACCTACTTCAACACGGGGATGGAGAACTTCCCCCCTGATACTGCGGTGCTGTCTGGCGAAACGCTGACCTGGAATGCCAAGGTGGCCGAGCCTCAGATCGGGAGCAGTTTCTGGAGGTTGGTTCGGACCTCCTTCGATCCGCTGTTGGATCGAAATTCCTGCTCTCCTTCGCTGAATGCAACCAATTCCCCACCGCTCGATCAGCTCGCGGAGGGTCCCGCGCGATGAACGAGCGCCGGGCGATCAAGGCGCTGCTGCTACCCTGATCGGAGTGCTCCTTCGCCCTCCTGCCCAACCGTCACCCGCCGGGCCAGGAGGTCTTCCCGCTCCCAAATCGGCCGGATCTCCAGCGGCCCCAGCGCACCGACCGAGAACCGGAGGGCGATCTCCTTTGCCGCGGCCAGGTCCGGCGCCTCGATCATCATGAAGCCGCCCAGTTGCTCGTTAGTCTCCGCGAAGGGCCCATCGGTGAACGAGAGCTCGCCCCGCTTTCTCCGGAGTGTCACAGCGGTCCGCACCGGTTGCAGTGCCTGGCCGCCGAGGAACACTCCCTCGGCAGCCAGCTCGTCGCCGTCGGCGAAACCCTGCTGCATGAGCGCTTCCCACTCGTCCTGCGGGATGGCGTCTCGCTCCGCTTCGTTGTGGTAGACCAGGCAGAGAAACTTCATTGCGGACTCCTCATCGGAGTTGAAGTCAGAAGGCAGAAAGGTCCTCATCCCGAGCCGCGCGAGGGATCTTCTCAGCGGTCTCGGAAAGCCGAGGTAGATCCCTCGCTTCACTCGGGATGAGGCATTACTTGGTGGAAACCCGGGTCACCCACAGCACCCCTCGCGCTTCGCCGGCTCCACATAGCCCGCCTCGGCATCCACCTGGTACCCGGGCTCGTACCGGTCGTGGTGGCGGACCCAGGCCATGGTGTGGTTGAGGCCGGCTTCGTCCCTGCCCTTCGGCACGAGGTCGAGCCACTGGTAGGTGCCCATCAGCGCGTCGAGCCCGCGGGCGTAGGTGGAATAGGTGTGGTAGACCGCGCCGTTCTCATCCTTATAGAAGACACTGGCGCCGGGCAGCTCGAGCGGCATGCCGGGAGGCGCCTCACGGGGCAGCGGCTCGAAGTTATAGGACGCTTCGCCGGTCGCCAGCAGCTCGGGGGTGAAGGAGACGTGGTAGTCGAAGTTGAAGTCGCTGTCGAAGGACGACACATAGTTGAAGCTCCAGCCCATCCGGCGCTTGAACGCCGTGAGGTGCTCGATCCGAGCGCGGGAGATGGCGGCGAAGCTCACGTCGCGGGCGGCCAGGTGGGGCAGCATGCCGTCGAAGTGGTCGGCCACGTAGGAGCAGCTGGGGCAGCCCTCGACCCAGTCGGGGTGGAACATGAAGTGGTAGACCAGGAGCTGGGTCCGGCCCTGGAACAGATCGGCCAGGCGAACGGGACCGTCCGTGGAGGCGAAGACATAGTCTTTGTCGACCAGAACCCGGGGCAGCTGCCGACGGGCTTGGGCGATCTCCTCCCGCCGGTAGGTCAGCTCCTTCTCCTGCTGCAGCAGCGCCTTCCGGGCGGCGAGCCATTCGTCGCGGGACGCCACGCGGGGTGATTCGGTCTGGGTCGCGGTCATGATGCGGTCTCCTCGGAGTTAGCCTGAGATAATGTAGACGTTCGGACAGTCCGGAAGCGAAGCCCGGTAGCCGTCAGCAGGATCGCCGATCCGGCGCCGCCAAGGGCCATGGCGATAGTGGACAAGCAGTTGGGACACATGGTCGAGCCTCCTCTTCCGGCGTTTGAGCCTGGTGAACACTAGGTTGTCGTTCTGCAGGAGGAGGAATCGACATTCGTGCGAGCAGGCGGACGGGCGGACAGGCGGACGCTAAATGAAGCGGAGGATGCGGACAGGACTCAGATCGGTGCTGCCACTGCTACTGGCCACGGGTTGGTCACCGTGCTGGTACCGTTGCCGATTTGGCCGTCGGCGTCAGGGCAAGCTGGCCTCGATCCGCACCACTGCGGTCGGCGCGAACGTGGCGCCCGCGGGATGATACCGGAGATCCGCACCGAGCAGATTCCTCACAGCGGCTTGTATGCCGAGGCGTCCATCCCACAGCCGCTTCGCGATGGCCAGATCAAGCACGAGCGCCTCACCTACCTCGGAGCGATAGCGTCCGCCGGTTTCCGCCTCTACCGGCTCGAACGCTGCCCACCGCGACGCCGACCGCCACAACCCGGAAAGCCACAGCTCAAGGCCGGCTACTGGGACCCATTCCGACGTCATCCACACGCCATGGTGCGGCATGGCGGCTCGTGCTTCGCGGTACAGAGTATCACCGCGCAGCGGAGCGCCATACCACCATGATCCCTTGACGATGAGCGTCCGCACGGCGCTCAGCTCGAACTCCACACCGCCTCCCACCAGATCCCCGCCCGCGCCGTGGACGAGCGCGACCGGGCCCTCGAAAGATTCACCCCCCGGAACGAAGTGCAGCCGTGCGCGCTCGACCGCGAGCCTCCGATCGCGGCGGTAAAACCCGCGGCCCACCAGCCGCACACGCCTGCCCGCCCGCAGCGACCAGCGAACGTCGCCCGAAATCCGCTCGGAACCGCGCCGCTCGCCGATGATTTCGAACTGCGCGCCTGCGTTCTCGAACAGGCGGTACCCGCGCTCGGTCCAGGCCCAGATGTCGGTGTCCTCCGCCGCGACCGCGCGTTCATAGGCGATGAAGGTCTCAAGGGTCGAGCGGCCCGCCAGCGTCCACGTCCGTGACGCGACCGCGGCGAGCCCGGTCTCGCCGTCACCTCCGGTAAGAGCCGCTGCTACCACCGGAGCCGTGGCCCTCTCGCGCCCGAGCGTGAGCTCGGCATAGGCTGTGACGAGCGAGATCGTCGGACGCGAGACCGGATCCGGTGCCCGTGCCGTCAGCCGGCGCAGGCGGAAGCCGGCAGTAGAGAGCTGGCCGCGCCGCTGAACCAGCTCGACTCGCCCCTCCGTCGTGGCCGTCTCCCACTCCACCCGGGGGCGGGCCTCCATCCCTCTCGGGGATATCCGACCCGCAGTATGGTCCAAGTCCCAGAACAGTTCGCGTTCGCTTCCCACGGGAGTCGCGCCGGCGAAACCGACTTCGGTGACTCGCTCGCGGATGCCGACCTCGGTGCCGAGGGGAGTCAGCCAGAGCACACCATCCTGTCTGGCGTGGCGCAGCGAGAACCGGTGGCGGCTCGCCGTCGTCCGGAGGCCTGCATCGAGCGAGAGCGCCGTCGACTCGAGCCGGGGCACAGGGCCAAGTGCGGCGCGGTAGCGCCCGGCGATGGCAGGATCGGTGGGTATCCGCTCACTGGAGGTAAATCCCGCCGAGGCGAACCACGAGCCCGCCGCATGGACGGCGCCGGCGGCGACGTCGTACCCCAGGCGGTCCACGTTCTCCCCGCCCGCCGGGGTGAAGGCGAACGGCCCCGGATCCCCGATCTCGGTGCCGGAGGCATACCACGCGTATGCGGAGGTCCCGGGCTCGGGCTCGAGGGTGTGGATGTCAACGGTGCCTTGGGTCGTGATCCGGCCGGCCACAAGGCGCGGAAGCTCGATGAATTCGACTCGGGCGATGCGGTCGAGTGGTATCCCCAGGCGGTCGAGATCCAGACGACCGAACAAGTCCGCCTCCACGCGCCGGCCATCCACCAGCACCAGCGTACGTGCCGGGGTGAACGGACTGCCACCCGGCGGGGCAGCCTGCCAGGTGAACCCGTCTACCGTGCTCACCGGCCAGGCTGTGACCAGCGGCAGCACGTCGCTCAATCGGGTCCCGCCGGCACGACGGAGCGTCTCACCGGTGATGGACTCGACGTGAGCGGTGTCGGTCTGGGCAGCGAGCGCGGTGCCGGCGCACGCGCCCGCCAGCAATAAGCCGCTCAGTCGAGGAAGTCGCGCAGCCACGTAGGCGTCCGGAAGCGGCGACCCACCCCGGCGGAGAGGAAGATCTGCTCGATTCGCGGCTCGGTGAACACGGAGTGCCACGCGACAGCCGCCTCGGTGAACCACGTGTCACGCGGTGTCCAACGCAGCCCGCCCCGGGCAGTTACGGCGGGCTCCCTTTCGTATTGACGGAATGCCGGAATGGTATCGACATCGAAGCTGAGCCCTACGATGCCGGCCCGCAGGCCGGCTTGGGCCTGCAACCGCCGGCCGAGCTTCCGGGTGCCGCTCCAGCCGACGTAGACGAAGAGAGAGCTGAAGTCCGGCAGGGATACCTGGCGTGCCGACGGGCGGGAGAGCTGAACACCGAGCTCGATGTTGCCCAGGTAAAATGGAAAAGCGAGACCAAGCCCGAGCGCCGGGCCAGGCGACCAGTGGCGCTGCAATCTGGCCTGCTGGATATCGGCAAGCAGCTCGATTGAGAGGTCAAGCGTCTCGAACGGCGCCGGCCGCTGCTGCGCAGTCGCAGTGGGAGCCGGCGCGACGAGGACGCATAGCAGCGCGGGAACGAGCCTTCGCCAGCGAGCGGGTGCGGAGCGGTAGCGGACTGCGGCCAGGGAGGAAGTGTGGAGCGCTTTCACCTGACCACTAACCGAATCCCCAGGTTGATCATGCTTCCTTCCAAAGGTGCCCACGCGTCCACTGTCCACCGTCCTCCGGGCCCGGGCTCCGGGCGGATCAGCGGCTGGTAGTCGCTGAGGCGGACGTTCAGCAGATTCTCGGCATTTAGAAACACCGTCGCTCGATCCCCCAGGCGCTTCATCCCCAGGAAGCCGAGCACCAGATACGGCCGGCTCACTGTGCGATAGGGATCATCCGCCAGCGCCTGCCGCCCAATGTAGCTCAGCTCGAGCGCCACCTGCCCCGTCTCTTCGTCCTCGACAATCCCGTCGAAGGTCACGACGTGTCTCGGTGTCAGAGGCACCGGCCGGCGTAACCCCGGCGCATCGGGATCGGCCTCGGTCGCGCGGGTGTACGTGTACGTCGCGGTCAATAGAAACGGGTCACCGGTCCAGCGGGCGAACAGCTCGGTGCCCCAGGTGCGGGTCGGCGTGGAGGCGTTGACCACCTGCAGCGTCGGGGCGCTCGGGTCGCCCGACGGAGGAATCGGCGCCATCTGAAGGGCGTGGTCGATCACCGACCCAAACAAGGTGGCATCGAGCTCGAACCCGCCGTATCGGCCAATCACCGCCAGCGACGCGCTCCGGGCCCGCTCGGCCACCAGCTCTCCCAGCGGAGCCACCGAGTGCAGTCCGGTAACCGCGGTTTCCTCCAGCCGAGCGGTGGGCCCCGCGAACCCGGTTCCTCCGCTGAATCGGGCCGACAGATGTGGGCCCATCCGCAGCAGCGCCGAGACGCGCGGGCTCAGGATGGTGCCGACCAGATTCGAATGGTCGAGCCGCATGCTGGTGGAGGTGCGGAGCCAGGGCGTGAATGGCCAATCGTACTGCACGAACGCGCCCGGTGTCGCGGTGGTCCGGTCGAAGCGGGAGATATCGCGTCCCCGGAAGCCCTCAGCGTCGAGGGCCGCACCCAGCACCCAGCTGGCGCTTCTCCAGGTGGGGCTGGCATCGGTCCGCACCAGCGCAACTTCCGCGAACCCGGTGCGCACCCGGCTCCGCTCGGTGATACCGCCGACCACGTGCCGCTGAAAATCGTGGAGCCCGGCTCCCCGGAGGCTCAGGGTCAAGCCCGGCCTGAGGACCCGCTGCCCGTTGACGCCGAGATCGAAGTGCCGGGTGTCGACCGCTTCGGCAAACGACACTCCGCTTGGAGTCAGGCCGCCGCCCACCGTGCCGCCTTCCCGGTTCTCCAGCGTGGTGCCCGCGGTAACGAGGAGACTCGATCCGGTGCGATCGGACCAGAACAGTCGTGGCCGGAGCGCGAGCCGGCGATACCCAGGCAGGTTGGTCCAGCCGTCCTGGTCGAGATCCCGCCGCTGCTGGCGGTGGCCACCAGCGAGCAGGCTGTACGCCCATCGGGAGTCCGCCCGCGCTCCCGGCATCGGACCAGCCGTGAACCCTACGAGGTCCGACGCATCGCGATAGGCTTGGGCCAGCAGGAGCTCGCGGCGCCGGGTGGGCTCCCGCGACAGGAGATTGATCACTCCTCCCAGCGCCTGGCCGCCGTAGAGCGCCGAGGCGGCGCCGCGGATGATCTCGACTCGGCCCAGATCGAGCGGGGGAATCTGGACCAGGCTCAGCTCGCCCGGCCCGGTGCCATAGATCGGCAGGCCGTCGGCGAGGATCTGGGTGTAGCGGCCCCGGAGTCCCTGGATGCGCACCGCGACACCGCCGAGGGAAGGGGCGGTGCTCTGCACCTGGAGCAGGGCATTCGGTTCCCGGAAAATGGCCACCGCGGAGCCGGGCGAGCTCTGCACCTTCTCCGACACGTCCTCCGGGGCGACGACGTCGACCTTGAGTGGGCTGTCCTCGAGATGGCTGCCGGTGCGGGTGGAGAGGACGGTGAGCGAATCGAGCCGGTAGGGCACCGGCTCCAGCGTGACCGTCACGCTGACCTCCCGGTCGGCAGGGACCTGCACCTGGATGCTGGCTGGATGGAAGCCGATACGGGTGACGCTGAGGCGGTGGCGGCCGACGGGAACGGAAAGTCGCGCCATGCCCTCGGCGTCGGTCAGCTCCTGCCGCGACTCGATCTGGACCTGCGCCTCGGCCAGCGGGGTGCCTGACTCGCTCCGGACCTTCGCGATCACTTCACCGGTCGCCGGCTCACCTTGGGCGACGAGGAGCGCGGGCGCGCAGGAGAGGGCGAAGACCACCAGGGCCGAGGTTCGCATGCCTCAAGCTACCTCGGTCTGCAGGAGACTCGATCACGTTGCGCTTTCCCGCTCAGTTCGTCACCCGTTTGTCCTCATTCGTCATGCAAGGACTACGGCTGAACCCAACAGCGTTGGCGGTCGGCCAGGACCATCGCAGCTTGGTCCTTGTTCCCAACGAGGACCCTGGGAGGTGAAGCGTGAACGGTGAATCGTGAACGGCAAACGATTGCTCGCTCTGCTGGTGTTGTTCGAGGCCTGTGAGCGGCCTTCAATTGGCAGGACGCAATCCTCTCCCCCGATCGATTCCGCCGGGCTGGCGCGACTGGTGGACTCGGCCATGACGCGGGGAATGGCACGAGAGAGCATACCCGGCGCTGCGTTCATCCTGGTCCAGGATGGCAGGGTTGTTCTGGCCCAGGGCTACGGCCACGCCGACGTAGCGGCCGGCCGGGCCTGGAATCCCGAGACGACGGTCTTTCCCATCGCCTCGATCACCAAGGTCTTTACCGCCACGGCCGCGATGCAGCTGGTCGACCGCGGGTTCATCGATCTGAATGCGGATGTGAACCGCTATCTCAGATCGGTGCGGGTGCCGCCGACCTATCCCGAGCCGGTCACCGCCGCTCACCTCCTCTCCCACACTGCGGGGTTCGACGAGCTCCCCGGACGACGAGTGGAATCGGCGAACGACCTCATCCCCCTGGGACGCTTTCTCTCAACCCGACTCATTCGCATCCGCCCTCCGGGCGCAATGACGAGCTACTCCAGCTATGGCATGGCGCTAGCGGGGCTCCTGGTCGAGGATGTCTCGGGGATGTCGTACGAGCACTACCTCCAGCGGTACATCTGGGAGCCACTCGCCATGACCCGGACTTCCCTCACGTCGCCTGAGTCACAGGGCGCCAGCCTGGCGGTCGCCTATGAGAAGAACGGTGACAGAGTGCTGCCCGTGCCGTACGAGATCTATCAGACCCCGCCCACCTCTTCGATCCTCAGCACGGTGCTGGACATGGGTCACTTCCTGATGGCGCAGCTCCAGAACGGACGCTACGGGACCAAACGGATCCTGAGTGACACTACTGCGGAACGAATGCACCGGCAGTATGCCACGATGCACCCCCGCCTGCCCGGCTGGACGCTGGGTTTCCAGGTCAATGATCTCAATGGGCGATATCTCATCGAGCACGGCGGTGACATCGGCGGGTTCAGCTCCCTGCTGACGATGCTGCCCCACGCGGGAGTAGGGTTCTTCGTCGTCCACCACCTGGAGGGTCGCAACCTTCGGTTCGATCTGAGACAACGCGTTCTCGACCGGTACTTCCCCCCCTCACGGCCCCCTGAGATACCTTTTCCCGAC
>Ga0307416_100000209_pt1 | contig 30635 bp, 27 predicted proteins | sample DK1Cmetagenome_2_FD_203821 | JGI IMG/M metagenome (GOLD analysis project Ga0307416, IMG submission 203821) | Maize rhizosphere microbial communities from greenhouse at UC Davis, California, United States - DK15-C-3 | ecosystem: Host-associated > Plants > Roots > Rhizosphere > Soil | place...
GTAAGTCCAAATTGCAAGTACATTCTTGGCAATTCGGGATGAAAATAAACAAATACAGATTTCCCAATTCGGATACTTAAGGCAAACAAGAGCGCTCCAAGGAAATAATTGGTTAAGTATTTTTTCTTGGTGAAAAAGAAAAAATAAACTCCAAGGATAATTCCGTTGAAAGCTCCTAAAGCACTAAAAAAGAATAAAAGTTCTTTACTAGTATCCATAATGTAAGTTAGTTATATCACAAACAAAGCTAAAAAAAAGATTGGCTTACTATGCGATTTTTTCTGCAATTATTTTTTTCTCTGCGATTTTAAAAATCTTAAAATGCTTCATTTTTCAATAAATAAAAGCCTCGTAATTTCTTGATTATAAATACTACTTTTGACTTTTTACAGTTTAGAGTATTTATGTTGAAAAAATTACTGTTTTTGACGGTTTTCTTCTGGTTTTCTGTGCTTCAGGCTCAGGAAACTGAATCGCTGTACAAAACCAAAAAAGTAGTAGTTTCAAAAGACACCATTCGTCTAGAAAAAGTGGCCATCAACTCTGGATTTTTCCAAATTCTGAATACTAAAAATGAGCCTATCGATTCGACTTCTTATAAAGTCGATTTTCAAAAAGGCTATTTGCTTTTAAATGAAAATTTCCAATCGGTTTCAGATACTTTGATTGTCAATTATCTTAATTATCCTGATTTCTTGACCAAAGAATACAGTCTTTATAAATCTGATCAGATTGTAAGCGGTGATGTTGGAACAGACAAACTGTACAGAATAGACAACACTTCAAATGCCAAAAAAGTAACGCCTTTTGACGGACTCGAAACTTCTGGAAGCATTACCCGTGGCGTTACGGTCGGTAATAATCAAAGTACGGTTTTAAACTCCAATTTAGACTTGCAGATTACAGGAAAACTTTCAGACAAAGTGAGTTTAAGAGCCTCGCTGCAAGACAATAATATTCCGCTGCAGGATGGTGGTTATTCACAGAAACTCGATCAGTTTGATAATATATTTATAGAACTTTTTAGTGATGACTGGAACATTCGTGCTGGCGATGTTTTTTTAGAAAACAGAAAAACTCAATTTTTGGGCTTTAATAAAAAAGTTCAAGGACTTTCTGCCAACTTTGATTTTGATACCGAAAAAAGCAAAACCAATGTTTTTGCCTCGGTTGCTTTTGTAAAAGGACAATATGCCAAAAGTACTTTTACGGGTCAAGAAGGAAATCAGGGTCCGTACAAACTAAAAGGACAGAATGGCGAATTGTATGTTTTGGTTATTTCAGGCTCAGAACGTGTGTATGTAAACGGAGTTTTGCTAAAACGTGGCGAAAACAACGATTATGTGATTGATTATAATGCGGGTGAAATTGTCTTTACATCACTTTTTACCATTACTTCAGAAATGCGTATTAATGTTGAATACCAATATTCAGAGCGAAATTACAATCGTCTCGTAACATACGCAGGCGCTACACACGAAAACAAAAACTGGAGCTTTGGTGGTTATTTGTATTCTGAAAATGACATGAAAAATCAGCCTTTACAGCAAAATCTTTCTCCAGAACAAGTTCAGATTTTGAGTCAGGCGGGCGATGATGTTAATTTGATGAAAGCGCCTTCTGCCTATGAAGACAGTTATGCCGAGAATAAAATTTTGTACAAAAAAATATTGGTCAATTCGGTTGAAGCTTATGAATATTCAAATAATCCTGCCGATGTTTTGTACAATGTACGATTTAGCCAAGTTGGTTCAAATGCGGGAAATTATATCATTCAAAACAATAATTCTGTTGAGCGAATTTATCAATATGTTGAACCGGTTAACGGAGTTCTGCAAGGAAATTATGAACCCATTGTACAGCTTGTTGCGCCAATGAAACTTCAGGTGGCCACTTTTTTAGGAAAATATAATCCGAACGAAAAAACTTTAGTAGATTTTGAATTGGCCATTAGCAATAATGATCAAAATTTATTTTCTGGAATTGATGATGCTAATAATGAAGGAATTGCTTTTAAAACCAATCTTAAAAAACGTCTCTTTTCTAGAAGCTGGAATTTAGACGCTTTTGCGAATTATCAATTTGTACAGCAAAATTTTAAATCAGTTGAACGTTTGTATAATATTGAGTTTAACCGTGATTGGAATTTAACTGGAACTCTTTATGGCAATCAAAGCCTTTTGGTTACGGGTTTGAATTTTGATTTATTTTCGAAAAAAGAAACTTCAAATATTGGTTTGCTGACTTATCAATTTGAAAAATTAGATTTCAGCGAAAGCTATTTCGGCACCAGGCATACGACAAATGCATTATTCAAACTAAAGAATTGGACGATTGAAAACAACGGAAGTTTTCTAAATTCTGATGCCACAACTTCGACTTCAAAATTCATTAGAAATCAAACCAGAACCAAATATCATTTTGGAAAAAATTGGGTTGGAGGAACTATGCAATTGGAAGACAATCAGCAAAAAGATAAAGTTACCAATCAGTTTTCGGCTGTAAGCCAAAGATTTTTAGAATATGGAGTATTTACCGGACGTGGCGACAGCACTAAAGTTTTTGTTGAAGTTGGTTTTCTGCAAAGAAGAAACGATAGTTTGCAAAACGGATTATTACAGCATGTCAATAATTCGCAGACGTATTATTTAAAATCAAAACTGATTCAGAACAAAACAACCGATTTGGCAGTTTATGCGAGTTATCGAAATTTAGATTTTACAGATAAATCGAGACAAAATGAACCTTCATTAAATTCGAGAATTCTGTACAACGATCGCTTTTTTAATCAGCTCATGCAAATTGGAACGGCTTACGAAACCAGTTCTGGAACTATTGCACAGCAAGAATTTACATATGTAGAAGTGCCAACAGGTCAAGGTGTTTATACTTGGAATGATTATAATGGCAACGGAATTCAGGAATTGGAAGAATTTGAAGTTGCGGTTTACCAAGATCAGGCGCGATATGTGAGAGTATTTTTGCCGAATCAGATTTACATTAAAATCAATCAAAATAAGTTTTCACAATCTTTAACTTTAAATCCACTGCAATGGCAAAATGAAAAAGGTTTTAAAAAACTGTTGTCTTATTTTTACAATCAGACCTCTTTTATAATGGATCGAAAGGTGAAAAGCGATGGAGAAAAGTTAGAACTCAATCCGTTTGATTCATCAGAAGACAATATTTTAGGATTGAATTCGAGTTTTAGAAATAGTTTATTTTACAATCGAGGTAAGCAGAAACATTCCGTTACTTATTCTTATTTGATTAATAAAGGCAAAAGTCTGCTTTCTGTAGGTTCGCAGCATGTGCAGAATTACTCACATCAAATTCAGTACACACATTTATATCAGAAAAGCTGGCTGTTTAATTTCTTTACCAAAACCATAAAAACCGATTTAGTTTCTAAAGATTTTGTTGAAAAAAACTATGATATTCAAGGCTGGCAACTGGCACCAAAAGTCAGTTATTTATTCTCAAAAAACACCAAATTGGATTTCTTTTACGAGCTACAAAACAAAAAAAATCAGATTGGAAATTTCGAAACTTTAGATCAAAATAGAATCGGAACTTCTTTTTCTTATGCAGGCGAAAAGAAAGTGACGGTGAATGGCGAATTTTCTTTTTATGAAAATAAATTTAACGGAAATGAATTTTCATCAGTCGGTTTTCAGATGCTCGAAGGACTTCAAGGGGGATCAAATTTGGTTTGGAAACTGCTTCTGCAAAAGAACATTACGTCTTTTCTGGATGTTAATTTAAATTATCAAGGTAGAAAAAGCGAAACGGGAAATACGATTCATACGGGAAACGTTCAGCTTCGTGCATATTTTTAATGTGTTGCGAAAAAGATGACAATAAATTGTTTAATTTTAATTGAAATTTAAACTTTTAACCTTATGAAAAAATTAGTATTGTTCTGTTTGATGGTTGTTTTCTCTTCTAATTTTTATGCTCAGGAAACAACTGCAAAAACTACGAAAAGTAAAACAGAAGCTTCAGCAAAAAAAGCGAAAGCAAGTGCAGACAAAGCTTCGGCCGACGCAAAAAAGGAAGCAGCAAAATCTACAAAAGCAGCAGATGACGCAAAAGCTGCTTCGACAAAAGCCAAAAAAGAATCTGCTGACGCAGCAAAAAAGACTGCCGACAAAGAAGCTGCAAAAGCTAAAGCTGATGCCAAAAAAGCAACTGTAGAATCTGATAAAGCAAAAAGTACCGCTGACAAAGCAAAAAGCTCTGCTGACAAAACCAAAGCCGATGCCAAGAAAACGACTGCAAAAGCTGACGCTACTAAAAAAGACGCCACAGCTGCCAAAAAATCGGCCACAAAAACTTTAAAAGAAACTAACGAAAAAGCTCCTGCTGTCCCAGACAAAGTAACTGGCGAGTACAATGGCAAAAAAGTATATACAGGTCCAAGAGGTGGTAAATACTACATTAACAAAAATGGAAATAAAACGTATATTCAAGATTAAGTTTCTAAGATGCTGAGACTCTAAGTTGCTAAGCTTCTAAGATTAACAAATTAAGCCGAACCTATAGTTCGGCTTTCTTGTTTTCTAAACAGAAAATCTTTGAACTTAGAAGCTTAGCAACTCAGAAACTTAACACCTTAAATTAATAATTTGGTAATACCTCCGAAATAACATAAAAAACATATTTTTCTATCTTCGTTTTTAAAACTGTTAAAAATGAGTATAGATTATTCTGCGAATAAAACTATTTTGGTGGCTCCGCTAAATTGGGGACTTGGACATGCTACCCGATGCATACCTATTATCAAGGCGCTACAAGAGAATAATTATATTCCGATTATTGCTTCTGATGGAGTTGCTCTGGCTTTATTACGAAAAGAATTTCCTTATATACAAACTTTAGAACTGCCTTCTTATCATATTGAATATGCTAAAAATGGCAAAAACTTTAAATGGAAGCTGATTAAAAATCTTCCGAAAATGATTACTGCTATTTTGGATGAGAAAAAAATGGTGAATCATTGGATCAAAAAACATGGCATTGACGGTATAATTTCGGATAATAGATTGGGAGTCATCAGTAAAAAAGTGCCTTCGGTTTTTATTACGCACCAATTAAATGTTATGACAGGAAATACGACTTGGTTTACCAGTAAATGTCATCAGCATTTTATTAAAAAATACAATGAATGCTGGGTTCCTGACACCAACGAAAAAATAAACCTAACGGGAGATTTGGGTCATTTAAAAAATAATGAGCTGAATTTAAAATACATCGGTCCGCTGAGCCGCATGAAAAAAAAGGAAACTCCAAAAATATATGATCTAATGATTATATTGTCTGGCCCAGAACCTCAGCGTACTTTTTTGGATGAAAAACTGCAGAAAGAAGCGGCAAAATATCCTGGAAAAGTGGTTTTTGTACAAGGAAAAGTAGAAAAATCACAGGAAAAGTGGCAAGCTGGAAATGTTACTTATTATAATTTCATGAACTCCAAACAGCTCGAACAGACTTTTAATGAAAGTGAATTTGTATTGTGCCGTTCGGGTTATACAACGGTAATGGATTTGGCAAAGCTGGGCAAAAAAGCCTTCTTTATTCCGACACCCGGACAATATGAGCAGGAATATCTGGCGATAAAACTTCAGGAAGAAAATCTTGTACCATATGCGATGCAAGACGATTTTACCATTGAAGATTTATCAAAAGTAAAATCGTTTAAAGGATTGTCCCAATTTGAAAATAATATTGATTGGGATTCATTATTTAAAGTTTTTGAGGACAAAATTGCTTGATTGCACGCGGATTAAACGGATTTTACAAATTGCTTTTCACATAAAAAACCTCCAATTAAAATTGGAGGTTTTTCAATTTTATAAAATAAATCAGTTTTTATCAGCGTCTTGCGAAAGCGAATCTGTTTTATCCGCGTACTGGTTTAGAAATTAAACTGCACTTGCAATCTTAGAACATTTCCTTGCTGTCTGTTTACAGGCAAGACACTATCTTCAAAAGTTCGGTCGGCTACTACGTATTCTGCTGTAAGTTCAAATGCTTTAATCGGCTGCCATTCTACACCAAATTCGTAATCTCTAACCACATAACTTCTAGCATCTTTTTCGTATTTTTTTCCTCCGTCATAATATTGGAATTTAGCAAAAGGATAAATATGCTGCTTTTTAAGATCCCATTTATAGTTTAATAAAACGTAACCTCCGTTCAAATCGGTTTGGTCAATTCTATTGGTTGCTGGATTGTATCGAGGTCCAGTTCCGATATTGTATTCCGTCTGGATTCCGAATGGTCGTGGATATAAAACGAAAGTCGCTCCAACTCGCTGATCTTTTACGTATTGCGGATCATTGACAACCACTCCTGACGAAACTTCCCCCGTGAATGCCCATTTACCAGTATAAGCCTGAATTCCAGGTTCTATTATCTGGCTTCCGATAACAAAAGGATATGTTATTCTAGACACAACATTTAAGTCTCTGTTTCCGTCTAACTTATTTGCAATCTGACCATTGTAAACTCCTAAAGCAAAAACCCCGAAGTCTCCAGAACCTTTGTAGCCATCTTTAACCAACATTTCAAAACGTTTTCTGATTTCGGCCGGCGCCCAATAAAAGAATATTCCTAAATCACGCTCATTTAAAATTGAAGAGTTGATGGCATCAGCACGGTCTAAAGTTAAACGCTGTGAACTTGACTGCATATTTTCAAATCCGTATGGAATTTTACTCTGCCCGACACGTACTCGATATTCTTTTTTCTTATCAAAAGAAAGATCAAAATACAGGTCACGAATTTGAACAAAGTTCTGAATTCCTGTACTCGGCGAACTCGCAAAATCGGGTTGAAAATAGAAAAATACATTTGGATGCACTTGTCCAGAAAACACTAAACGGGCACGGCGAATAAAAAGGCCGTTGTTTGCTTTTGCATCTGGAGCCGTCGATGTTGTTCCCCAAGATCTATCGCATTGCTCACAGGAAACTTTATCATTTGTAGAAAACAAACCATTATATCTGATTTGCGCATAACCTCTTAAAGAGATTCTATCATACCAATGTTCCTCAACTCCACCTCCAGATTTTGTTTCCGGAAGTTTTGCTTTGTTTATAGAATCTAAAATACGCATTACTTCGTTTTTTACATCCTGCTTATTCAATTCTTGTTTGTTTGTTTCTTGCGCATTGGCTGCACAAGTTAGCAGTAATAAAACTGCCAATAGTTTTCTTTTTATCATTAGTTCTGTAATTCCCTTAATTTCAGGATGCAAAGATGGAGCACCTATGTTAAGAAATCATTAACCAGATGTTACTATAATAAAAATTTAATGTTATGGCCTAAATCGGAATGTTTATTTAGTGTTAAACACCTTTGTTTTAGGGCTTTTAGCAAAACTGACGTTACGATTTTTTAACGTCAGTTTTTGATGTTTTATTTGCTTTTTCGAGCGTAAAAGAGAATTCAGAGCCAATTCCGAACTCACTTTCTACATAAACTTTCTCTTTATGTGCTTCAATAATATGCTTTACAATCGCTAATCCTAAACCAGAACCGCCTTCAGATCTAGTTCCGCTTTTATCCACTCGGTAAAAACGTTCAAAAAGTCTGGGAATGTTTTGTTTTTCAACACCTTCGCCGTTATCGCTAATGCGGATTAAAACTTTTTTCTTAGTTAAGTTTACGACGCCAACTTCAGTCAATCCGCCTTCCTTTCCGTATTTAATTGAATTGACAATCAGATTTTCCAGCACTTGCTGAATTCTATCCTTATCTCCTCTAATCATGACTGACTGTACATTTTTACTTTCAAAAGCCAGTTTTATTTTCTTTTTGTCTGCTTTCATTTCGAGCAACTCGAAAACATTTTGAATTAATTCGACAATATCAAAATCAGTCATATTCAAATCCAAATCGCCTGATTCTAATTTAGTAATCATATCCAAATCTTCTACGATATAGATAAGACGCTCTACTCCTTTTTCGGCGCGTTTTAAATATTTTTTTCTAATATTTTTATCGTCCATTGCGCCATCAAGCAAAGTAGAAACGTAACCTTGAACAGTAAATAAAGGTGTTTTCAATTCGTGCGAAACGTTTCCTAAGAACTCTCTTCTATATTGCTCACGAATTTCAAGCATTTCGATTTCGAGTTTTTTATCAGTCGCGAACTTTTTCACTTCGCGCGAAAGCGTTTCCATATCGGTATTAATCGGCTGATTGATTAATGTTGTTGATTCTAACAACGAAACCTCATCATAGATTTTCTTTACTCTTCTGTAAATAAATCGTTCTACGCGATATTGCAAAACCAAAAATGAGAAAATATAAATTACGATAATGAAGATTATTCCAAACGCAACTTGATGTTTTAATTGATTCTTATAAAATAATGACATTAACATCAGTACAAATCCTGTTGTAAAGAGACTGATATATAATGCCGATTTTATGGCAAACTTGTATGTTTTTTTAAAATTAATTTTCATTGAAAAAATTGAACCATTAAGAAATTAAGAAAATTAAGTTTTGCTTTTAAGTCATTTTCTTTTGAATAAATCAAAAAACAAAAAAGGGATAACTCAAAAACCATATAAGAAAATGAAGATTGTACAGCTTCAATTCTTATATGGTTTAAATGTATTGAATATTTTTAAAAAAATTTGAAAGGGTTTAAATCTTTACCAAATTCTAAAATCACTTAGTATCTCAGAACCTTAGCATCTTAAAAATCTAAACTTCAAATTTATAGCCTACACCTTTTATAGTTTTAAAAAGATCTTCGCCTATTTTTTCACGCAGTTTTCTGATGTGAACATCAATTGTTCTTCCTCCAACTACAACTTCGTTACCCCAAACTTTATCCAAGATTTCGTCTCTTTTAAAAACTTTCCCTGGTTTTGAAGCTAATAGATAGAACAATTCGAATTCTTTTCTTGGCAAAGCAATTTCTACATTGCCTTTTATGATTTTGTATTCCTCACGATTAATTTCGATTCCGCCTACATTTAAAGTATCCGTAACAACTTCCTGTTCTTTTAACCTTCTTAACAGCGCCTTTACTTTAGAGACCAATAATTTTGGTTTTATTGGTTTAGTGATATAGTCATCAGCACCGGCATCAAAACCAGCTACTTGGGAATAATCTTCGCTTCTTGCCGTAAGGAATGTTATGATAACATTATTTAACTCTGGAATTTTTCTAATATGCTCGCAAGCCTCCATTCCGTCCATTTCTGCCATCATCACGTCCATAATGATTAGTTCTGGCAGCTCTTTCTGCGCTTTTGCTATAGCATCTTTTCCATTAGAAGCTGTAACAATCTGATAGCCTTCCTGAGCAAGGTTATAGCCAACGATTTCTAAGATATCTGGTTCATCGTCAACTAATAAAATCTTAGTTTGTGTTTTTTTCATAAATAGCAAAAATTGAGATTTTTATATCGAAACTTCTTCATTAAACATTCGATATTTCTTATTTCACAGGGTAAATATACTAACAAAAGAACCTTTAAAAAATGGTGTTAACCGTAATTTAATCTCGTAACAATTTGATAATCTTAACAACACAAAAACATAACAAGTCGGTAACATGGACTTCACAGAGCGGTTCTTTCTTTGCACAAAAATAATAAGACACAAACACAACACTGAAAAAAATGAAATTCAATTTAAGATTTCTCTTTATTGCATTATTTATCTGTACGATTTCGATCGCGCAAAACAAAGGTACGATTTCTGGAGTTCTGACTGACAAAGATATGAACAACGCAGCTCTGCCATTTGCTAATGTTTTAGTTAAAGGTACAAATATTAGCGTAAATACCGACGTAGACGGAAAATATTCGTTAAGCGTAAATCCTGGAAATTATACTTTAATCTTTAGTTTTTTAGGATATGAATCTGTTGAAGCTCCAGTTGCTGTAAAAGCAAATGAAACTGTAACAGTTAATCAAGGCCTTTCGTCTGGAAGTTATACACTTAAGGATGTAGTGGTTCAGGCGTCGACCGGAAGCAAACAAAAAGAATCTGCTTTACTTTTGGAACAGAAAAATGCTGTAGATATTAAACAATCTATTGGTGCGCAAGAACTTTCTAGAAAAGGAGTTAGCGATGTTGCCGCGGCTGTTTCTAAAACTACTGGTATTACAAAACAGGAGGGTTCTGGAAACATTTTCGTAAGAGGTCTGGGAGACCGTTACAATTCTACAACAATGAACGGATTACCAATTCCATCAAATGATCCAGAAAAGAAAAACATTAATCTTGAAATTTTCTCTACAGATATCTTAGAATATGTTTCTATAGACAAAGTTTACAGCAGTAAATTGTATGGAGATTTTGCTGGAGGTAACGTAGACATTATTTCTAAAGACTATAAAGGAAATGGATATTTTAAAATCGAAATGGGCTCTAATGTAAACACAAACGCATTAGCCGAAAAAGATTTTAAATTGCAAAGAGGAATCAGCAGTTTTGGTTTTGACAATCCTTCTATTCCAAACAATCCTCTAACGCAATACAACTACAACACTTTGCAGATGGAAGGTAAAAATCCAATTGCTGGTTCTCTAGGTATATCTGGAGGAAAATCTTTTAATGTTGGTGATGGAGGAAAATTAAGCTTCTTCGCTACTGCAAATTTCAGTAATGAGTACAACTCAATCCGTAACGCAACTACAAAAGGAGGAGTAAACGGTGCCGGAGTTGCAAACAAAGATTTCTATTCTTACACTGACATGGGTTACCAAACAAACTCTACAGGTTTATTGAATGTTGGTTATAAAATTAATTCAGACAATAAAGTAAGTTTTAACACAGTATACATTAATACTTCATCTCAATCTAAAGAAGAATATGCTGGATACATTGTCGATCTTGCAAATAATGGCAATGGTTTAATTCGCCGTTTTAACTACGAGAAAAATAGTCTTTGGATTAACCAATTACTTGGAGATCATAAATTAAGTGATAGATCTAAATTAAACTGGGCAGCATCTTACAACATCATTGATGGTTCTATGCCAGACAGAGCACAAAACACTTTTAGAAATGAGCCAAATGGATATGTATTATCTTCTATCTCTAGACCAGATAACCACAGATATTTCCAAAAGCTAAAAGAAGACGAGTTGGCAGGTAATCTTTCTGTAGATTATAAATTCAACAAAAATTCTGATGATGAATACAAAGGAAAATTCACATTAGGAGCAAGCGGAAGAATTAAAAACAGAAACTTTGAAGCTTCTCAATTCAACTTCTTATCTCAACCTGGTTACACTAACACTATTGTTGACCCAAATAACTTAGATTTGTTTTACAACGAAACAAACTTAAACAATGGATACTTCAACATTTCTACTTTTAGAGGAAACTCTCAAGTTTCAAATGCTTTAGACCCTCAAACCTATGATGGTAAACAAACTATCTTTGGAGGTTACTTAAATACAGAATACAAATTCAATCCGAAATTGACAGCTGTTTTAGGTTTACGCGCAGAATCTATTGTTCAAAATGTAGATTGGAATACACAATTAGGAGATGTTGGAAGTGACGAATTAAGCAAAGTAGCTTTCTTACCAAGCTTAACAATGAAATATGAATTAAACGAAAAACAAAATTTACGTTTAGGATTCAGTAAAACATACACATTGCCTCAATTTAAAGAAAGAGCATTATTTGTTTACGAAGAAGTTTTACAGGTAAAAGTTGGTAACCCATACTTATACGAGTCTGACGATTACAACTTAGATCTTAAATGGGAAATGTTCCCTACTAGCGATGAATTAATTTCATTCACAGCTTTTGGAAAGTATATTCTTAACCCAATGAACGAAGTTACAATTGCTTCTTCTTCAAATGACATCTCATATATCAACACTGGTGATTACGGATATGTAGCGGGAGCTGAAGTAGAATATCGTAAAATGCTTTTCAATTTTGACGAAGTAAATGCAAAAAAATTATCTGCAGGTATTAATGCATCTTATTTACACACAAGCCAAGAGTTAAACGCAGACAAAGTTGATAGAGAAACAGATTACCAAGTTGTCTTCACAAATACTAAAAGCCAATTTACAGGAGCTTCTGATTTATTGCTAAATGCAGACCTTTCTTACTTAGCAGAATGGCAAAATGATAGAAGTTTAAACACTACTATTGCTTACTCTTATTTCTCAGATCGTATTAATGCTATTGGAACAAACGGAAAGGGAGACTTAGTTGACAAAGCTTTTGGTTCACTAGACTTTATTGCTAAATCAAAATTGAACAAAAACTTAGGATTAGATTTTGTAGTAAAAAACATTCTTGATCCAAAAATCAACAGAGTACAAGAAAATGCATCTGGAGATGTAAATGTTTTATCATACAAAAAAGGATTAGGATTAAGTTTCAAACTTAATTATACCTTCTAATCAATATATTAACAAACAATACCAAAGAGACCAGTCTAAAAAACTGGTCTCTTTTTTTTTTACAATCACTAAACCTTATGAGCTCTGAGCTTGTAAAAGCAGTTTATTTTCAGTTTACAAACCTAACATTTTCTTAATATTAAATGCGGTTTTTATTAAACTAACAATTACGGTTTCTTAACATCTAAAAAAGATTTCTATTCCATCTTTGCCTCAAGAAATTAAACACAAAAATTACAACACAATTATGAAAAACTCAATTGTAAAATTAATTGGAATTGTTACTTTATCTGCAGGTTTATTCACAAGCTGCTCTAGTAGTGACGACAACAACAAACCATCATCTTCATTTGTTGTTAACGCAAATGATTTTAAAGGTACAATCACTGACGGAGAAGTAGTTCTTGATGCAGGAACAACTTACAAACTAACAGGAAAAATTCAAGTTAACTCTGGCGCTACTCTTACTATTCCTGCTGGAACAGTAATTCAAGGAGTTGGAGGAACATCTGCTTATATCGCAATCGCACAAGGAGGAAAAATCAACGTAAACGGTACGGCTGCAAAACCAGTTATCATGACATCTGGTTTAGCTACAAAAGCTGCTGGAGACTGGGGTGGATTAGTAATCTGTGGTAAAGCTCCTATTAACCGTACAACTGGAGGTGGAGGAACTGCTCAATCTGAGGTTGCTGACTTAACTTACGGTGGAACTATTGCTAATGATAACTCTGGATCTATTAAATTCTTAAGAATCGAGTACGCTGGAGCTGCTTTCAACACTGAAAAAGAATTCAACGCACTTTCTTTCTTCGGAGTTGGTTCAGGTACAGTTATTGAAAACGTACAAGCTTTCCACGGTGCTGATGACGGATTCGAATTCTTCGGTGGAACTGTAAACACTTCTAACTTAGTTGCTATTGGTAACGAAGATGATCAATTTGACTGGACTGAAGGATGGTCTGGAACAAACACTAACTGGTACGGTAAATTAGCTTTCGGAAAAGGAAACAGAGGAATTGAAGCTGATAACTTCGAATTAGGTTATGCTAATACTCCAATCGCTAATCCAACAATCACTAACATGACTCTTATCGGAGCTGGAAGTGCTGCAGATGCAAGTGTGTACACTGAAAACCAAGGTATCAAATTTAGAAGAGGAACTAAAGGTCAAGTTTCTAACGTTGTGTTAAGCGGATGGAAAACTGGTATCGATGTTGAAAACGATGAAACTATCGCTTTCGTACCATCAGCTTTAAAAGTTTCAAACGTACTTTACATTGCTGATGTACCTACAAAAACTAAAGGAAAGAAAACAGACGGAACTGCTGCTGACGTATCTGCAGTATCTGTAGAATCTGCTACTGCAACTGGAGCAGGATCTGGTGTTGCTCAACCATCATGGGCTGCTGGATGGACTGTAGGTTTCTAATCACTTCGAACACATAATGTTAAAAACATCCTAAATATTTAGGATGTTTTTTTTTGGCGTCATTTTTGTAATTTTTTTTGTATATTTACGGTAATCAAATACATGCGATGGCAAAAAACTACTTTTATATTACTTTCTTATTGGCATTTTTCTTTACTCTTAGCGTCGCGGCGCAAGATAGTAAGCAATTACCAAAACCTCAAGAATCTACTTCTATTGAGGGTCTCAGCTTGTATCCTAACCCAGTGACAAACGGAAAAGTGTACATATCATCTAAAAACGATTTAGAGAAAGAAATTATTGTGTTCGATCTTTTGGGCAAAAAAGTATTGCAGGCGCATTTATTATCAAAAGAATTAAGTGTTTCAGAACTGCCTCCTGGTGTTTACATCATCAAAATAAGCGAACAGAACGCTTCGGCAACACGAAAACTCATTATAAGATAAAAAAAGCTCCTTTGGAGCTTTTTTCGGTTTACAGTCGCAGTCTCAGTTTTCAGTTTATAAACTTTGTCTAACAATGCGACCGAAAACCGTGACTAAACACTTCTTTCAATTATACCTTTTAGTAAAAATCCTCACCGAAAACTGAGACTGAAAACTGAGACCGAAAACTAAAAAAAAAGTATCTTTGCAAAAAAAAGTTTTGATCACAGCCAACGATATCTTTACCATTTCAAGTCAGAAACAATTTGAAAAAATAGCACTAAAAGTGTTTCGTTTTCAGCATGAGAACAATAAAGTCTATCGCGATTTTTGTGATTTTTTAAAAATCAATCCACAGCAGGTAAAATCACTGCAGCAAATTCCTTTTTTACCCATTCAGTTTTTCAAAAGTCACAATGTGGTTTCTAATACAGATCCTGCACAAGTAACTTTTACCAGCAGTGGTACAACCGGAATGATTACCAGCAGACATTTAGTGACCGATGTTTCCCTATATGAGGAAAGTTACCGCAAAGGATTCTCTCAATTTTACGGCAATATAGAGGACTACGTTGTTTTAGCCCTTTTGCCGTCTTATTTAGAACGAGAAGGCTCTTCGTTAATTTATATGGTTGAAGATCTGATAAAACTCTCTAATCAGCCTGAAAGCGGGTTTTATTTGCACAACCATGACGACTTAATCAAAAAACTTCTTGAATTGGACGAAGCAGGGCAAAATGTAATCTTAATTGGGGTCACGTATGCTTTGTTAGATTTAATCGAAAAACATCAATTCAATCTTCAAAATACCATTATTATGGAAACTGGAGGAATGAAAGGAAAACGCAAAGAAATGATTCGTGAAGAATTGCACGACATTTTATGCAAAGGTTTTGGCGTTTCTTCTATTCATTCAGAATACGGAATGACCGAACTTTTAGCCCAAGCGTATTCTCTTGGCGAAGGTGTTTTTGAATGTCCCTCTTGGATGAATATTTTAGTGCGAGATCCTGAAGACGCTCTTACTTACGTGAATGATGGAAAAACTGGCGGAATAAACGTAATTGATTTAGCCAATATCAATTCATGTTCTTTTATAGCTACGCAGGATTTAGGCAAAAAATATTCGAACAACTCTTTCGAGGTATTGGGACGTTTTGATAATTCTGATATTCGTGGGTGTAATTTGATGGTCTTATAGTTTAATCGTTGATTTGTTTAATCGGTTAATCGATATATTCACTGTGCTGTTCAAACGTTTCTACCAACGAGACATTCCATTCCTACGGAATGTTTTTTTCAATAAAAAAATCCCAACATTCTTTCGAACATTGGGATTTATATATTTATTGTAAAGGATTTGTGCTAAATTGATTAAACAATTAGCCGATTAAACAGTTAAACCACTCTAATCACAAAGTAATTCTTCTTTCCACTTTGCAACAATACAAACTGATTATTAATTAAATCATTTGCTGATAAAACAAAATCTTCTTTTATTTTTTCTCTGTTTACAGAAATTGAGTTTGCTGTTAAAGCACGTCTCGCTTCTCCGTTTGATTTAAAGAAACCTGTTTTTTCGTTTAAAACAGTAATAATATCCAATCCTTTTTCTAAATCAGCTTTTGCAATTTCAGCTTGTGGAACTCCATCAAAAACTTCTAAGAAAGTTGCTTCATCCAATTTTTTCAAATCTTCTGCAGTAGAATTTCCAAACAAAATGTTTGAAGCCTGAATTGCTTTCTCTAATTCTTCTCTATTGTGAACAAAAACAGTAATTTCTTCTGCTAATTTCTTTTGTAAAACTCTTAAATGCGGAGCTGTTTTATGCTCTTCAATTAAGGCTTCAATAGTATCTTTATCTAAGAAAGTAAAGATTTTAATGTATTTCTCAGCATCTGCATCTGTTGTGTTTACCCAAAATTGGTAGAATTTGTATACAGAAGTTTTATCAGCATCTAGCCAAACGTTTCCACCTTCAGATTTTCCAAATTTAGATCCGTCTGCTTTTGTAATCAAAGGAGTTGTTAAAGCGTAAGCTTTCGCATTTTCTCCTCCCATTCTACGCACCAATTCTGTTCCTGTGGTAATATTACCCCATTGGTCAGAACCACCCATTTGCAGAATACAATTGTTGTTTTTATATAAATGATAGAAATCGTAACCTTGAATTAACTGATATGTAAATTCTGTAAAAGACATTCCCTCACCTTCTCCGCTAAATCTCTTTTTTACAGAATCTTTAGCCATCATATAGTTTACGGTAATTCTTTTTCCAACTTCACGTGCAAAATCGATAAAAGAGAATTCTTTCATCCAATCGTAGTTATTCACCATTACAGGTGCATTTGCTTCGGTTGAATTAAAATCTAAGAAACGAGACAAAACGCTTTTGATTCCGGCTACGTTTTTAGCCAAAGCCTCTTCGTCAAGCAAGTTTCTTTCATCAGATTTACCAGAAGGATCTCCAATCATTCCTGTTGCTCCACCTACTAAAGCGATTGGTCTGTGACCAAAATTCTTTAGGTGAACCAATAAAATAATCTGAACCATACTTCCGATGTGCAGTGAATCTGCAGTTGGATCAAAACCGATATAGGCAGTGGTTGCTTCTTTTAGCAATTGTTCTTCCGTTCCAGGCATACTATCATGGTATAACCCGCGCCATTTTAATTCTTCAACTAGATTCTTCATTTTTTAAATAATTTGCGCAAATGTAATCAATGTCAATGGTAATGACAAAAAAGTCTACTACTAAGGCACAAAGACATGAAGATTCACAAATAGTTTATTGCAAAGTCGCTAAGGTTTTTTCCATCTTATTGCCTTTGTGCTTTTGCAACTTTCCAACAAAAAACAAGAACTTTGCGACTTTGCGACTTTGTGGCAAAAAAACAAAAACTTATCTTTACAACATGATATTAGTAACTGGAGGAACTGGTTTAGTAGGCGCGCATTTATTGCTTCATTTAATCGAAAATGGAGAAAATGTTCGGGCAATTTACAGAACCGAAAAAAATATTCAGAAAACAAAAGCGGTTTTTGATTTATATAAAAAAGCCCATTTGTTTGAAGAAATCAATTGGCTGGAAGCCGATATTCTAGACGTACCTTCACTTGAAACTGCTTTTATCGATATCAAACAAGTGTATCACAGTGCCGCTTTTATTTCGTTTGATCCGAAAGACGAAGAAATCCTTAGAAAAACCAATATCGAGGGAACTGCAAACATGGTCAATTTTGCTATTGCTAAAGATGTAGAAAAATTTTGCTATATCAGTTCTATTGCTGCTTTAGGAGATATTGCTGCTCACGAAACTTACATTACAGAAGAAACAGACTGGAATCCCGAAAAACCGCACAGCGATTATGCCATTTCTAAATATGGTGCCGAAATGGAAGTTTGGCGAGGACAACAGGAAGGTTTGAATGTTATTGTTGTAAATCCGGGAGTAATTTTAGGTCCGCCAAAAATGATGGATATTTTTAATGAAGGCAGCAGTGAAATTTATCGAAAAGTTTCAAAAGGTCTTTCGTTCTATACGCTCGGGAGCACTGGCTTCATTTCAGTTGATGATGTAGTCAAAATAACTATTCAATTGATGAAAAGCGAAATTAAAAATGAACGTTTCACGCTTATCGCTGAAAATATTGTTTTTAAAGATCTTTTAAATACGATTTCTGATGTTTTTAAAATAAAAAGACCTCATATTCATGCCAAACCTTTTTTAATGAATCTGTTGTGGATTGCTGACGGAATATTTTCAACTTTATTCTTTAGAAAAAGAAGTATTACCAAAGCAACAGCAAAAGCTTCATACTCGAAAAATCTATATAGTAACGAAAAAATAAAAACCGCTCTAGGAACGGTTTTTACTGATATTCATCTTTATATTAAAAGAGAAGCTTAAATCTCTCTTCTGTGTTTTCTTTGCGCCAATCTAATTGAGTCAATATTAATTTTCGGAATTGTTTTTCGAACTGAATCTTTTAAAACCTCTTTCAATTCTTTTGGTTTATTTTTATTCGCTTTAGCTGCTTTTTTCTCATCAATTTTAGCTAATGAATCCGCAGCTCTTTGATTGACTTCAATTCTTTTATTAACCTGATCGAACATATCTTTATAATTCTCATAATCAGAAGCATAATACATGTTGTTCTGTGCAAATTGAAGACTGTCAACTTTGTATTTTTTCAAAATAAACTTGGTCGGATCATTATCTATCGAATCCAAAGACAATGGTTTCTGATATCTCATGGCTTCCAAAAGAGATAGATCATACATAATATCAATCATTTTTTCCTTCTCAATAAGCTTTGCAGGCTCTTTTACCACATCCTTTTTGCAGCTTATAGAAAGAAACAAAACCAATAGTATGACTATAAAATTCCTCATAGTTATTTTTTATCTGTCAAACAATAATCTTTTACCTGGTCTGGTATCTTTTACTTTGAAATTGTTGTAAACCAATTCACCGTTTACAAAAGTATGCGTGATTCTAGATTTGAAGGTATACCCTTCAAACGGAGACCATCCGCATTTGTATAAAATATTTTCTGGTTTCACGCTCCAAGGCAGACTTGGATTTACGATTACTAAATCGGCATGATAGCCTTCTCTGATAAATCCTCTTTTTTCTATTTTGAAAAGTTTAGCAGGATTGTGGCACATTTTCTCCACAATTTTCTCCACGCTAATTTTTCCTTGATGATGCGCTTCAAACATAGCCACAACTGCATGTTGCACCAACGGACCTCCAGAAGGCGCATTCAGATACGACTGTTGCTTTTCTTCTTTGGTATGAGGCGCGTGATCTGTCGCGATTACGTCAATTCTTCCATCATTCAATGCTTTCCAAAGTTCTGCACGGTCATCAGCAGTTTTAACAGCAGGATTCCATTTTATGAAATTCCCTTTAGTTTTATAATCTTCATCTGTAAACCAAAGGTGGTGTACGCAAACCTCAGCAGTGATTTTTTTCTCTTCTAACGGAATTTTATTCGTAAACAATTCCATTTCTTTCGCAGTCGAAAGATGGAAAATATGCAATCTCGCTCCAGTTCTTTTTGCTAAAGCAACAGCTTTTGAAGAAGAAATATAACAAGCTTCTGCACTTCTGATCAAATTATGCGCCGTAACAGGAACATCGTCTCCGTATTGTTCTTTAAAAGCCGCAAGATTATTTTTAATCGTAGTTTCGTCCTCGCAGTGAACCGCAATTAACATTGGTGTGCTTGAGAATATTTTTTCTAAAACCGCTTCATTATCCACCAGCATATTTCCTGTCGATGAACCTAAGAAAATCTTGATTCCGGCAACATTTTTTGGATTTGTTTTTAAAACTTCTTCCAAATTATCGTTTGTTGCTCCCATCATAAACGAATAATTCGCAAATGATTTTTGAGATGCAATTTGATATTTATCTTCTAATATTTCTTGAGTAACAGCATTTGGAACTGTATTGGGTTGCTCGATAAAAGAAGTAATTCCGCCAGCAACGGCAGCACGAGATTCCGATTCGATATCACCTTTGTGCGTCAATCCCGGCTCTCTAAAATGCACTTGATCGTCTATCGCGCCAGGCATTAAATAATTTCCTTCAGCATCGATGACAATACAATCTGAAGTTTTTAATGAAATGCTGTCTGCAATTTCAACAATCAGATCGTTTTCAATTAAAACATCACCTTCAAAAATTGTCCCTTCGTTTACAATTTTGGCATTTTTTATTAAAATCCTGTTCATTTCGGTTGGTTTATAATGAATTGACTAATTTTCGTAATCTAAGTGAAATCACTCCAAGAATAGCTTCTTTAATAATAGCATTGCTCATTTTAGAAACTCCTTTCGTTCTGTCTGTAAATATAATTGGGACTTCGGTAATTTGAAATTTAGCGCAGTACGTTCTGTACTTCATTTCAATTTGAAACGCGTACCCAACAAACTTTATTTTATTTAAATTGATTTTCTCCAGAACTTCTCTTTTGTAACACACAAAACCTGCAGTGGCGTCGTGAATTTTCATTCCGGTAATAAATTTCACATAAACAGATGCGAAGTAAGACATCAGAACTCGGCTCAATGGCCAGTTCACCACATTTACCCCTTTTACATAACGAGAACCAATGGCTAGATCTGCTCCACCAAAATGGCAAGCATCGTATAATTTTTCTAAATCATTTGGGTTATGCGAAAAATCGGCATCCATTTCAAAAATAAATTGATAATCGCGTTCCAAAGCCCATTTAAAGCCATGAACATATGCCGTTCCCAATCCTGATTTTTTAGTTCTTTGCTCTAAAAACAGTTTTCCTGGATATTCTTCCTGCAATGCAATGACTTTTTTTGCGGTATGATCAGGAGAATTATCATCTATAATCAGCAGATGAAAAGATTTATGCTGCGAAAGTACAGCCCTAACTATACTTTCTACGTTTTCAATTTCGTTATATGTGGGAATTATGACAATGCTATCATTCATTTTTTCTCGGTAATTTCACCGCAAAAGTAAACTTTTTATAGCATTTGATTCATAATAAATATATAATAAAAGTATTGCATCAAAAAATTACTAATTTTGTAACGCTATGATTGAACAATTACATCCTCGAATTCTTGAAAACAAAGACTGGGCAACACTTTTATTTGTGCTGACCTTTGCTGTTGTTGCCATGACAAAATCGGCTTACGAAACAAGATTTAGTGAATTTAGTAAACTTATTTTTTCTGATAAATATGCCAAAATTTATCGAGACAACAGCCACATGAAAAACAGCTTTACGGTTGGTTTATTTTTTGTACAGGTTGTATCGTTTGCCTTTTTTATTCTGCTTACGATGAATATTTTTGGCTATGCTGCAAAAACCGATTGGCTTTTATTTATCCGAATTGCAACTTTTCTGCTTTATTTCATTTTAGGAAAATATTTAATCGAAAAAATTGTAGCGGCTTCTTTCAACATTGATGATTTCGTAGAGCTTTTTAACTTACAAAAAGTAACCTACAGGACGTATATAGGCGTTTTAATCCTTCCTATTAATGCTGTTTTGTTCTATTACAATAATATTCCGCAGATTATTCCGCTAGCAATCATAGGCATTTCCCTGTGTATTAGCGTATACTCTTACTTTATTTCAATTAAAACGTATCAAAACGTAATAATCGGTAAGTTATTTTATTTTATTTTGTATCTTTGCGCTCTTGAAATAGCCCCTTATTATTTTCTCTATTATTGGATAACAAAAGGGAGTGCTTAGAAAATATTTATAATATGAAAGTGAAAACAATTTTGGTGTCACAGCCTGAACCTAAAGTGGAGAATTCTCCTTACTTTGAGCTCCAACAAAAACACAAAATAAAAATTGATTTCAGACCATTTATTCATGTAGAAGGGGTTAGCGCAAAAGAGATTCGATTACAAAAAATCGATCTTAATCATTACACTGCGATCATTTTAACAAGTAGAAATGCTGTAGATCATTTTTTTAGAGTGGCTGATGAAATGCGTTACAAAGTTCCGGAAGGGTTAAAGTATTTTTGCCAATCTGAGGCTGTTGCGTTTTACCTTCAAAAGTATGTTGTGTACAGAAAACGTAAGATTTACGTTGGAGCAAAAGATTTTGCAGATTTATCTCCGCTGATTAAGAAGTACAAAGACGAGAAGTTTTTACTTCCTGCATCTGACCAATTAAATGCAGATGCTCCTGTTACATTAAACAGTCTAAAAGTAGATTGGGCACAAGCAATTTTCTACAGAACTGTAATGAGTGATTTATCTGATTTAGCAGATGTTTACTATGACGTTTTAGCTTTTTTCAGTCCGACAGGAATTAAATCATTGTTTAAAAATTTCCCAGATTTTAAACAAAACAACACCAGAATCGCCGTATTCGGAAGCACAACGCAGAAAGAGGCTCTAGATCATGGTTTAAGAATTGATATTCTTGCTCCAACTCCTGAAACGCCTTCTATGACAATGGCTTTAGAAAAATACATTAGCGAAGCAAACAAAGGGAAATAATTCCTTTTTTAAATATCAAATTTTAAATTCCAAATTCCAAGTCAAGCGCTTGAAATTTGGAATTTTTCTTTTTAGGGTTATTAGATACGTCGTCTCCCGTGGTTGAAACCACGGGTTATGTTTGAAATTTGGGTTTTGGTTTTTGGAATTTCAAAAATTTGGAATTTCCTATTCTAATGCATTTTAACTACATTTGATTTCTATTGATAACCCAAATCTTAAAAATAGTTTCAAATTATAAGTTATGAAAATCAACTCCCTTTTAATTGAAATTGACGGAATCGACAAAGAAATACTCCGCTATCTCATGGACGATGCCCGAAAGCCAATCTTACAAATTGCTAATAAAATAGGAATTTCAGGCGCAGCAATTCACCAGAGATTAAAAAAGCTAGAGCAATCTGGCGTTATTTCCGGATCTAAATTTACCGTAAACCCAAAAGTCCTAGGATATAACACCATGGCCTTTGTTGGTGTTTATTTAGACAAAGCTTCTCGAAACTCTGAAGCTGTAAAAGAACTTAGAAAAATTCCAGAAGTTTTAGAGTGCCACTATACAACAGGAAACTGGTCAGTTTTGATTAAAATTATCTGTCGCGACAACGAACATTTAATGCAACTTTTGAATACAAAAATTCAAGCCATTGAAGGAGTTTCTAGAACTGAAACTTTTATCTCATTAGACCAACAGATTGATAGGCAAATACAGCTTTAGAATTAGAAAATGTGCCAATTTAGTAATTAGATAATTTTACTACATCTGTCACCTATAAAGGCTTCGACTCCGCTCAGCCAGACAAACTAATAAAAACACAAACCCCGAAAGATTTTAAAATCTGTCGGGGTTTACTATAAATTATCTAATGACTAATTATCTCAATTAAAATTAGTTCCTTCTGCTTCCAGAATAAATCGATATATAGTACAGCAACGTTGCAATAGAACCAATTGCCGCTACTACATAAGTTCTTGCTGCCCATTTTAAAGCATCTTTTGCTCCAGCTTGTTCCTCTTGAGTCAACATGTGTTTATTTTCTAACCAAGCTAACGCACGGTTACTTGCATCATATTCTACAGGAAGCGTAATGATCGAAAACAAAGTTGTTGCCGCAAAAATGATAATTCCAATTAATAATAATCCAGGAAAAACTTTAATCATAAGAATTCCAGCAATTAAAATCCATTGTACAAAATTGGAAGCGACGCTTACAATCGGCACAAGCTTAGAACGCATAGTCAGCCATTCGTAACCAATTGCATGCTGAACTGCGTGACCACATTCGTGCGCTGCAACTGCGGCCGCGGCCGCGTTACGGTGGTTATAAACCGCTTCACTTAAATTTACTGTTTTATCTGATGGATTATAATGATCTGTTAACTGACCTGGTGTTGAAATTACGCGAACATCTGTAATTCCGTTATCGGCAAGCATTTTTTCAGCGATTTCGCGGCCGCTCATTCCGTTTCTCAATTGCAATTTCGAATACAACTCAAATTTGCTCTTCAGCTGCGAGCTTACCAGCCAGCTGAACAACATTATAGCTCCGGCAAGAATTAAATATCCTGATCCCATTTTTTTCTGTTTTTAGATTGATTTTTAAATTTACAAAACAAACTGCAAATTGCGAACCATTTTAACAAAATGCCATTTTGACATCATTTCAGCACTTTTAACTTAATTCAGCATGTTGTTTTTGAGCAGAAAAGCGATTAACTCTGCCACATTTTTCATTTTATATTTCTGAAGAATATTGCGTCGGTGTGTTTGAACAGTTAAAAAACTCAAAAACAAATCATCGGCAATTTCCTGAGTCGATTTTCCTTGCGAAAGCAACAGAGCAATATCACGCTCTCTTCGGCTCAAACCTGGAATTCTTTCTAAATCTTCAGACAATGGCTGGCTAATTATGGTTTTCACTTCTTCACTAAAGACAATTTCGCCATCAATTGCTTTGTAAATGCATTCTTTAAACTCATCAAAAGAAGCATTTTTGAGTATATATCCGTTTCCTCCATTCTGGATAAACTGCATGACCAAACTTCTTTCAGACTGGCTGCTCATCCCAATAATTACAATTTTCGGATGTTTCTGCTTGATGGTTTTACACAGATCAACTCCATTTATTACAGGTAGAAAAATATCCATCAAAATCAAATCGACTTTATGGTCTTCGATATAATCTAAAAGCGCAATTCCAGATTCAAATTTTTCTACAATTTCTATATTATCTAAATCCGAAAGCAAACCTGAAATTCCAGAAATCACAATCGGATGATCGTCTACTATTACCGTTTTATACTTCATAATCATGATTTGAGTTATATTTTTATTTCGATATAAGTTGAAGTTCCTTTGCCAATCACAGAATCAATTTCCAGTTTTCCATTTAAAAATGCCACTCGGTTTTTTATATTCCGCAAGCCCATTCCATCTCTTTTTTCTGCATGTTCAACATTAAAACCAATTCCGTTGTCTTCTACCGTAATAAAAAATACATCTTTATTCTGCGAACAGGAAACCAAAATTTGTGATGCTTTGGCATATTTTAAAGCATTGTTCAGAAGTTCTTGAATGATTCTGAAAATCATAATTTTAAAATGTTGTGGCAAAGTTGTCTTTTTATTTAAATACTGAAATTCTATTGCTGTTTCAGCTGTTGAATGTGAAGCGCATAAATCTCGAAGCGCATGCTCAAGTCCAAGTTTCATCAAACTTTCTGGCATTAAATTCTGAGAGATATTACGAAGTTCTTTGATCGAATCATTCAATAAACCATTAATATTCGGAGCATTTTCCTTATTCTCGCGATCGGCAAGATTCAAATGCATTTTAAGCCCCGAAAGCATACTTCCGAGCCCGTCATGTAGATCTCTTGCAATTCTTTTCCTTTCGATTTCTTCCCCTTCAATCAAAGCATTCGAAACCGATAATTTCTGTTGATTTTCTAATGCTTCCAGTTCTTGTTTGTGATTAACTTCTTTTTGGAAACTTATTTTTTTCTGATAATTATTCCAGCTCCATAAAAACAAAACTGCCAAAAACAAAACAAACGAAAGCACCGCAAAAAGCAGCATATTCAAACGGTTGTTATTGACCTGCAAAACCGCTTTTTCATTTTCCGACTGCAGCAGACCAATTTTCTTTTCACTTTCAGCTTTTTTATACTTCGCTTCAAGCTCTACAATTTCGCTTTTCAGTTTCGCATCGTTTAAACTATCATTTATTATATTGTATTTATTCGAATAATAATACGCTTTCGGATATTCTTTAGTCGCATTATACACCTTAGATAGCTCTTTGTAATAATTCTTCTTATCGACAATAAAAGGCGTTTTTTCTATCAAATATTCCAAATTGCTTTTGGCTTTATCATAATTTTTTAGTTTGAAAAGCACTTCATATTCTGCAAATTTCAATCGGTTTACTGCAATGGCATTCTGATGGCTTTCTGCCGATTTTATCCCTTTTTCAAAACTTACCAATGCTTCATTGTGCTTATTTTGCTTGGCATAATAAATCCCTTCCGAATAAAAATAAGAATCATTTAAGTTTGATGTTGGGTATTTTTCTAAAGTCGCATAAGCTTTGTCTAAAATTTCTTTGGCGTCGTAAAAATGCTTCAGCTCAACTAGATTCTCAGCATTTATAATATACGTTTCCATCTTAGATTCCGCTAATGTTGCAGATTTTTTTGTGGCATTTTCAATGTATTTTTGCGCTTGATCCAGATATTCTGCTGCTTTTTCGCGTTCATTATTATTCATAAAAATAATCGCGACTGCTTTGTTTAATGCACTGATCAATTCATAATCGCCACTTTTTTTAGCAATCGGAATCGCTTCATTTACCAGCAATTTCATATAAGCGTTTTCATTATTCTTTCGCTGCTGCATAATGCCATAATTCTGAAGTATTACGGCACGAAGTTTATAGGCTTCTTTATTTCGATATTTTTTCAGTTTTGTATTGGCTTCGAGTAAGGCTTTTTCAAAACCTTCCAAATCGCCCTTTTCTATAAAACTATAGGCGTTATAAAAAATAGAAGCGTCTTTTAGAAAAGGAAATTTAGCTTTAAGTTTATTGGCTTGTTCAAGATATTCTTTAGATTTTTCAGCATCCCGCGCCATTAAAAACAGTTTTGACAATCTAAAACTATTCAAACTTTTGACACTGTCGGATTTTGTGTTTTTTGTGATTTTAACAATACTGTCAATATAAACAGTGTCATCATCTAATGAAAGAATTACTTGTGAATTGGAAATTGCACTAAAAAATAAAAAAAATAAAAAGGCGTAGAGTTTCTTCATAAATGTGGCATTTACCCAAAGTTATTAAAGCTTAACGACTTTCAAAAAGAAATTGCTTGCATTTACCTGATATCAGGTAAAAAAAAATACACTTTATCAGGTATTGCCGTCCCGTAAGTAAGGGTCTAATTTTGTTATGAATCAGATTATTAATTAAAAAGAATATATTATGAAATCAATTTTGAAAACCTTAGCAATTGTAATGACTCTTGCTTTTACAACAGTTTCTTGCAGCAGCGATAATGATGATAATGGAGGAGCGTCTTCAAGAGATATAAAATATGAAGTTTCTGGAAATTATGCTGGAACTCTTAGCGCTACTTATACTGAATCTGGTAATGGAGGGCAAAACGTAGATATTACTTCATTGCCTTGGAGTAAAGAATTTACCGCTTCGGCAGATACTTATGGAGCCGGAATAACAGTAAGTGGATATGGCGGAACACAAGGCCAAACTTTAACTGTTAAAATTATTGTTGGCGGAAAAGTAGAAAAAGAAACTACTGCAACAGCAACTAATGATGGTATTATCGTAGCCGCTCCAGGTTCTTTTGTTTTTGGACAGTAATTTATAGAAATTTAAAATTTTGGATTTTTGTTTTTGGTAAAAGAAAAAGTTTCGTAATCCAACGAAACTTTTCTTTTTTACGAATTCGCTAAAACGCATATTAATAAAATCAATAAAAATGAAAAAAATTTACTTCTTTACTATTATCTCTCTGATAATTACTTCCTGCACTAATGATGAAACTAAATCAGAAAATGCAATTGAAAAAACTAGTGTACTTAATTTTTCTTCTTTAGAAAAAATGGATCAAAAGATTGATGAAATTTCTGCAGCAAAAACTGAAATGGAAAGCAAAACCGCTCAAAAATACACCAATCTGGCATCAACTTCTCAATCTCTAATTTCGAAAAATTCAATTTCAGAAAATCTAAAAGACTACCACTCGGATAGATTAAAAAATATTTATGATCTTAGAGAAAAAACAAAATTTATCAGCATACAAAGTGTTGCTGACGAGATTAATTCATTAAAAGTCTTAGATCCAGATAAAGCAAATAAGCTATTTCTAAAACATGAAAAATTCTTAAAAAAAAATGAATTTAATTTAGCCGTAACGATATTTGAAAACAGAACTGCTGAAGTCATTAATACAGAGGGAAAAGTAACACTTAATGGAAAAGAAATTGATTTTACAATTTCTTTTCCACAAGACAAGACTGGAAAATATATAGGTGATGAAGCAATGAAAACAGGGCTTGCTGTTATGACAACAGATGGGGTTTACCGTGTATATTTTACAGCAGGAAGAGAAAAACACAAAGATGACTTTGGAGTAACATTCTTTAGATATTACACAGAATTTACATCTTATATTTTTGATCCTATAACTGGCTTCAATTATTATCCTGCTATTTTTAGTGCCAATACAGCTTCGCATGCAGGTTTTTCACAATCAGGAAATAATCCACTTGCTGACTTCGCTTTCACAATGAAATTTCTTTCTGGCTACGGATCTTCGTCAAGAGAGATTGGCGGACAAAAATGGACCGCTTATCAACCAGAAGGCGGATACTTAAAAGCAAGTTTTGTTGTTGGAGCACAAACTTCTCCATATTTCGCAGGACACATACTCTCTTGTGACTTTCAATACAACAGTAGTTTCCTTCCAAAATAAAACTTACTTATTTTATGTATTAAGACCCTAAAACAATTGCTAGAATTTTTTAGGGTCTTTTTCTATGGCTCTAACTGATGATTAACTTCTTCAAATTTTTCAATCAGACTATTAATTTTTTCTTGTTGTTTTTTGGTTTGTTTTGGATGGATATACAACCAATTAAACAACATCCATAACAATGTAATTCCATAAGTTAAAATAGCCATCCAAGCTGTCATCCTACTTGCATATTCATACATATACAAACAAATTCCAATAGTTAGCAAAACAAAATACAAAGCCATCAATTTCGTCTGCATGAAGTTTTGTTTCTTTTTAATTAAAATCAAATTTTGCAAATACTCCTGATTGGTTTGATTTGCTTCTATATTTTTATAATTGCCTAATAATTTGTTGTAGACCATTAAATAAATCACCATTGCCAAAATCACCAAAACAATTCCGATTTTAGTCGAAATAAATTGCGGCTGATAATAAAACCAAACAAAAGCAATGAAGGCGCTGGTTCCTAAAAGCAGAATGTTCGTAAGCCATAAACAACGCAGTCCAGTTTTTTTAAACTTATTTATTCGTGCCAGCAAATCGGTTATATCTGGCTGACTTACGGATTGTTTTTTCCATAAATCTTTAAAATCTATATTATTATCGTTGTCCATTTTCTTTAAATTTTTGAGTCAGTTTTTCTTTAATTCTATGAATTTTCACTCTAACATTTGCTTCAGAAAGACCTACAATTTTAGCAATTTCATTTTGTTTGATATCTTCTAACTCTAACGAAATTATAATACGATCGGTTTCTGGAAGCTCAGCGATACATTTATACAAGAATTGAATCTGAGGTTCTAATGAGGTTAGTTTTTCTTCTGAAAGATGAACAGGAAGTTCAGATTTCGGAAAACGTTTTTGCTTTTCTATCTGCCTCAGACAATTGTTGGAAGCAATTCTAAAAATCCAGGTTCCAATAGAAGATTCATTTCTAAACGTTTCCAATTTCTGCCAGACAATTATAAAAGTTTCCTGAGACAAATCCTGAGCGGCGTCATAATCGTTTACGAAACCCATGCAAAGCCTGAAAATTCGATCCCAATAGGTTTTATATATTTGTTCGAATTCCATCTTATGCTTTTATAAAATTGTTTAACTGCTCCATGTACCAAGCGGTATCGTCGTACATAATAAAATGAAGCCCTTTGTTAGCGTACTTAAAATTAGCTGTTTTCAAATTTGCATATTGTGTTTCAATTGCGGGTTTTAAATTTATAAAATAAGATTCTAATAAAACTAAAGACGGACATTTTACCTGTGCGATTTTCGCTCTTAAATCGGTATTGTAAAAGTCACAATACATTTGCCCAAAAGTATTTCGGTCCGATTTTACGCTCCAGCCAATAACCATCTCCATTTTAGATTGATCTTGCAGAAGTCTCGGCATCATTTGTTTCTGCATATCGTAAAATTGAGTTTCGTTCATACCCGTCATTTGAGCTACCATTGGCGAACAATCATTATTTTCTTTTGATTTAAAAGAAGGATCGCTCAAAGCCGCCAGACACGGAATCGCATCGACAACAACAATTTTTCCTATCAATTCTGGATAATCGGCTGCAATGGCAAGTGCCAATCCTCCGCCCATACTATGACCTATTAAGATTGGCTTTTCGATTTTATTGTCTTTTATATAAGCAGCGATTTCGTTTTTCCAGTTTTCAAATGATGGATTCGGCTGTGGTTGTATTCCAGCGAAACCCGACATTGTAAGTGTATAACAAGTGAAGTCTTTTTCGAATGCGATCTTAGTGTCTTTCCAAACTTCGCCAGAAGAAGCAAATCCCGGAATGAAGATTATAGATTGTTTTCCTTTACCAGTTTTAATTACTTCAAAAGGATATTGTTTTGTTTGTGCAAAAACATTTAGACATAATGCTGAGAATAAGAATGCGATAATTAAGATGATATACTTTTTCATTTGTAATAGTTTTAAGTTGTTAATTAAATCGGATCCGTGCTTTTGATACGACAACTATTAAAATGTTACAAAAGTTTTTAAATTTTTAATGAATCCCGACAGCTATCGGGACCAAACTCCAATGTTGGTACGGGTTTTTAACCGCAAAGTGCGCGAAGATTTTTCGGAAGGAACGCTAGATTTTTTTGCTCGCAACGGCACAAGGTCGCAAAGTTTTTTCAACAATATTGTCATTTCGACGAAGGAGAAATCTTCGCGAGTAGCTCTACAAAGATTGGCTTATTGGAACGGAGTTACTTACGAAGATTTCTCCTTCGTCGAAATTGTAAAAGTCACTTATTTCGGTAACAGATTTATCATTTCGATTGGCTTTTTTCCATCAATTCCCTGATGT
>Ga0307416_100000215_pt1 | contig 30330 bp, 26 predicted proteins | sample DK1Cmetagenome_2_FD_203821 | JGI IMG/M metagenome (GOLD analysis project Ga0307416, IMG submission 203821) | Maize rhizosphere microbial communities from greenhouse at UC Davis, California, United States - DK15-C-3 | ecosystem: Host-associated > Plants > Roots > Rhizosphere > Soil | place...
CTGGCCGGCTGGATCGTCAGCCGGGTCGTGGGCTAGCGACCGACGGCCACGACGCCGCGCTGCCCGTCCCGGCGCAGCTCGAGAGCCGGCAGGCCGAACTGTGCCGTCTGTTGCACGATCTGGTCGAAAATCTCCCGCGCGGTCGAATCGTCCGTGACCAGGCGCGGAATGCCGCTCCGGGTCAGGTGGTCGCCGTAGCCAAGCTCGACGGGGTGGAGCACGACCTCGGACAGCGCATTGCCGCTGAAACGGACCTCCGCGATGACGCTCTGGAATGTGAAGGCGTGGTCGAAGTAACCCGTGTTGAGCGGCGCCGTCAGGTCGTAGTCCGTTGCTTTCTCCGGATCCTTCCAGGCCTTTTCCAGCAGCTCGCGATTGCGCGCATGAAGATCGGCGGACAGCTGCTCCTGGACGTCGCTCCAGAAGAAGTTCCCGAGCCCATAGAAGATCGGTCGCTTGCCGCGCGCGGGCGAATCGTAGACCTCCATCGGCCCGAGGTTGTGGTTGCCCGACGTGACGAACATGTCCGCGCCCGAATCGATCGCGCCCCGCGCCAGCTCCTTCAGGAAATTGGCGGCGCCGCGCGGCGCGTCGCCGTCGTCGCAGCCCGTCGAGCACTCGTGAGCATGAATGGCTGCGATCACGAAATCCGCGTTCTGCTGCGCCGACCTTATCGCGCCGTAGATCTCCTCAAGATCCTGGGGATCCATCGTGTGCTCGCGGGAGTATTTCTCCGCCTGCCGGTAAGCCGTGCCGAAGAAGTTCCCTTCGCGCGGCACGTCCTTGCAGCGCGTGCCGTACAGCGTGCACTGGATCTTGGCGAGCGCCTCGACCACCGAGCGTGGAACCTGCGTCGTCTCCTGGACGCGCAGGGCACTGAGGCCCGGGCGGCCGGGCGCGGTCGTCGCGGACGGCATGGACTCGCTCGTCGGGCGGAAAGTCGAGGCGAACGATACGACTGCAATGCGGCCGGCCGGGCTCTCGAAGTACGCAGGCGCCCGCGCCATGCGATGCGACTCCCCGGCTCCGGCGTGCGGTATGCCCGCCCTGTCGAGCCACTGCGCCGTTTCCCGCATGCCCTCGAGGCCCCAGTCCTGGCTGTGGTTGTTCGCGCGCCCGACGATGTCGAATCCCATCGCCTTGAGGTCGCCGGCGACGGCCGGCACCGAGGCGTTCGTCCAGTCCCCTTCCCAGGAGTACGGCGCACCGGTGAACGTGCGCGGATCGAAGATCGTCGTCTCGAGGTTGCCGAAGGTGACGTCAGTGCTCCGCAGGACCTCGAGCACGGCGGCAAACGACGGCATGCCTTCCGCGTGCTGCGACAGGGGGCGTGAGATGATGAGGTCTCCCACGGCGGCAGCCGTGAATCCGTCCGGGACACTCGCCTGCATTTCGGCTTCGATGGGCCGTTTCGGGTCGAACTGGCTCTCATCACGCACGACCGGATCGGCTGGGCCGAACGGTTCGGCGGCCCGCGCAGCGTAATGCGCGAAGACGACCAAGGCGACCGCAAGCGCGAGTGATCGGTTCATGGGTCAACCTAGCAGTTTGGAATCGTAAGGATACGTGGAAAGCACGACGGGCCCGTCCGCGGAGACCCAGACTTCGTCTTCGAGCTTCACGCCGTCCCGCGCGCCGACCTTGCCGGCATAGCATTCGACCGCGACGACCATGTCCTCCCGGAACTCGCCCTGCGGCATTTCCGTATAGGGATCGCCGGGCAGCGGGATGTTCGGCGACTCGTCGTCGACACCGATGCCATGCACGATGACGCCGTAGCCCTGCTCGCGATAGGCGGCCGGCAGTGTCGGGCATTTCGCGACGAACTCGGAGAACGGGAGGCCGGGCCGGATGAGCTGCGAACTGCCCTGAACAAAATCGTGCGCGACCTTGTACGCTTCTTTCTGCTCGTCGGTCGGGCGCTCGCCGCACAGGAACGTACGCGAAAAGTCCGCCACGTAGCCTTCCGGCCCGATCGCGTCCGTGTCGATGGCGACGAGGTCGCTCGGCTCGACCCGCTTGTCGTCGGCTTCATGGAGCCAGGGATTCGTCTTCTGGCCTGAGACGAGGAGCCTCGTGAAGCAGTGCTCGCCGCCCTGCGCGAGGATGCGGTGCCAGAAGATCGCCAGCAGCTCGTTCTCGGTGATCCCCGGGCGGATCGAGCTTTCCATCTCGCGCAGCGCGGACTCGGCGACCTGGCAGGAACGCCGCATCAGCTCGACTTCGTCCGGCAGCTTGATGATGCGTGCCGCGGACATCGTCCTGTCGGCGTCCATGAGCTTGAGGCCGAGCGCCTGCAGAGCTGCGAAGCCGTTGTAGTCGAGCACGTCGATCCCGATCCGCTCGCCCGTGAGCCCGCGCTCGGCGAGCACGTCGCGGATCTGGCCGGCCCAGGCTGCCGCCTTGCCCGGCGAATCGGCATCCGTGAGCCGCGCCTGCCAGAACATCGACGGCCGCACGTCCGGCCAGTGCGCCCGCTGGCGGAACTCCGCACCGCCATACTCGAAAATCACGGGGTCGCCCGTCACCGGGACAACGAGGTAGTGGGCGATGTTGACCGCCGTCCACAGCGGCATGACGGCGACGCCGGTGCAATAACGGATGTTGACGATGTCCGTCAGGACGAGCGCGCCGATGTCGCGCGCCGCCATCTCGCGCTGCACCTTGCCGAGACGGTCGCGCCTCAACCGAGCCAAATCGACCACGAATTCCCCCTGCAGCGATTATGATGACGCACCGCACAGGCAGCAAACCGGAGCCGACATGCGCCACGCCGTGATCCTGGGATTCACAGCCCTCCTCGCCGGCGCGCAGGCGATCGCCGAACCCATCGCGCTCGTCGCTGACCGCGTGATCGACGGCGTCGGCAAGACGGCCCGCGACGACACCGTGGTCGTGGTCGACGGTGAGCGCATCGTCGCGGTCGGCGACCGTTCCGTGATCCCGGCCGGTGCGAAGGTCGTCGAGCTCGCCGGCCAGACGCTCATGCCCGGCTTCGTCAACTGCCACGAGCATCCGCTCATGTACGCGGACGACTACCAGAATGCGCACCTCCAGGCGTCTTCGGCCTACAAGGCGCTGATGGGTCTCGCTGCGCTGCAGCGGCAGCTGCTCGCCGGCTGGACGACCGTGCGCGTCATGGGCGACGCCGACGTGCACTACGCGAACCAGGACATCCGCAAGACCGTGGATGCCGGGATCTTCATCGCGCCGCGCCTGACAGGCGCCGGCCACTACATCTCGATCACCGGCGGCGGTGGTGACGTCAACTACTTCTCCCCGGAACAGAACGTCATCGCCGACGGGCTCGTCGCGGACGGGCCCGAGGAGATCCGCAAGGCGGTGCGCGAGGAGATCAAGTACGGCTCCGACTGGATCAAGTTGCTCGTCACGGGTGCGTACCAGTCGGTGGGCGATGACCCGCGCAACGTCGCATTCTCGCCCGAGGAGCTCGAGGCTGCGGTGTCCGAGGCGAACCGTCACAGCGTGCCGGTCGCCGCGCACGCGCATGCCATCGAGGGCATCAAGCAGGCCGTCGCCGCTGGCGTCCGTTCCATCGAGCACGGCACCTTCCTCGACGACGACGGGATCCGCTTGATGGTGGAGAAAGGTACGTTCCTCGTCCCGACGATTTACGTCGGCGACTACTACGCGGAAGGTGACAAGCTGCGCGCCCAGGACAAGCAGGACGACTACACCGCCAACCAGCGCCCGAAATTCCTCGCCGCCGTCGGCCGCGCCCACAAGCAGGGCGTGAAAATCGCCGTCGGCGTGGACCTCGGCGGCTACATGACCGACCCGAAGGTGTTCGTGCGCGAAATGGCCGTGCTCGTCGAGGCTGGATTCACGCCGATGGAGGCCATCCAAGCCGGCACGCGCGTCGGCGCGGAGCTCCTGCGCTGGGACGATCGCCTCGGCACCGTGCAGGCGGGCAAGCTCGCCGACCTCGTCGCCGTGAACGGGAATCCGCTCGAGGACATGAAGGCGCTCGAGAGCGTGAGCTTCGTGATGGTCGGCGGGAGAGTCGCGAAAAAGCCGGGCGACGTCGCGGGGCTCGGAGGCACGCTGGGCAACTGAGCCGGCCGACAGCCGGCGGCTGGAGGGGGGATCGCATGCAGCCGCACGAAATCGGGCAGCTGCCCTGGCTCGCGCCCACGATCGCGGCGCTCTTCGCCTGGGGCATCGCGCAAGGACTCGTCAAGAAGTACATCGGCGAGGTCTCGGCCGCGCGCTTCTGCCTCTACTACGCGATCGCCAACGCGGTCGTGAACACGGCCTTCTGGCTATTCCACGACACGCCGCCCCCGTTCGCGCCCGGGGGCCGCGAGTTCGCGTTCTGGGGACTGCTCGCCTACGTCCTCGACGGCCTCGCATGGATCTTCTATTACCAGTCGCTCACCTACGGGCCGATCTCGATCGTCGGCACGCTGTCGGCCGCCTACCCTGCCCTGACCGTAATCTTCGCGCGCGTGTTCCTCGGCGAGGAACTGACGCTCATGCAGGGGCTCGGCGTCGGTGCCGTGCTGATCGGCTGCATTGCACTCGCCTGGTCACCTTCGGAATCGACGAAAGCCGTGGACGGGCGCTGGAAGATCCTCGCCGGCACGGCACTCGTGATCTGGGGCATGAGCGGCACGCTCATCCGCTACGCCTACGAGTTTCCGCAGGCGCACGAGGCGAATTTGGCGCTCTTCATCGCCATCGGCGGGATGGTCACGCTCGGCGTCTACGGCATCGCGAAAGGCGCCGCGCGCGGCGCGACGCGCGCCGAGTGGCTACGATCGGCCGGCCCGATGGCGACGATGGCGCTCGGGAGCCTATTAGTCGCTATCGCGTACAAGCACGGGCCGGCGTCATTGGTGACGCCGCTGGCCGGCGCTTATCCCGTCATCACAATCGGGTTCGCGTGGGCGGTGCTGAAGGAACGTCCCACGAACCTGCAGTGGGGCGGCATCGCTGCAGTACTCGCCGGCATGGTGCTCACGACCGCGGTGGCGGCGTAACCGGCACGCGGATCCGCATCTGCGTCGCGAGGTGCACCTCGCGGAGGAAGAATCCGAGCCCGACTACCAGGCCGAGCGTCGAGCCCGTGAACAGCGCTGCGATCAGCCAGCTGAGGTGAACGTCGAAGATCGCCTCGAGAAATAGCGTCGCGACGACCGTGCACAGCAGCAAGGCTGCAATCGTGCAGGCGGTGATCGCGATGCTGGTGAAGTGTCGCCGGCGTTCGAGCCTTTGCAGCCGGAGCTCAAATGATTCCTCGCCAGGAAGCGCGTCGGCGTCCGGATTCTTCTGGATGGCACGCGCCCGGTCGACGATCCGAGCCAGGCGGTTGGTCATCACGTTCAGGAGGCCCGCGATGCCGGTCAACAGAAACACCGGTGCGAGGGCGAGCTGGATCGCGCGGGTAACGTTCGTGATGTCCTCCGGCAGAAGGTCCATAGTCGACTCGGATTCCTAGTTTCCCCTCAAATACCACATTCCATAGCAGCCGCAATGCATCAGCGTGGTGCCGGTCTGCTGGTCGATCAGAACGAATCCAAATTCGCTCTCGCGCATTGGCACCACGAACTCCAGCGCAAGCGCACGGCAGGCCAAGCTGTCAGGCGTCATTGCGGTGATATATCAGAGATTCGGCGGGTTCGAGCGTGCCAGAATGTCAACTGAATCGGGTCAAGATCCCTGACCGCTCCAACGCATAGTTAGACATCATGTCCGCACCTCGAACAGCACGTTGTTGCGAACCTCATTAGAGCGCAAGGCGTGTGCCAATCGTTCAGCGGATGTTCTATTGGTCCGACGTGGCCGCTCTCCACCTGTCCAGGTGGCGAGAAAATCGAAGCTCTTGCCTTTCGAGGACAAGGCCTCAATGATCCTGGCGAGAGACTCTAGAGCGTCCTCGTTAAGCGCCACGAATTCGCCTTCCGGATCGCAACCCGCGGCCAACAGACCACAGGAGCATGTTCCATCGGTCGAGACATGAAACGCCGTGCGGCCCTCAAATGTGACCTTTCGAACTGCCAGCCCGGAGACAGCTCGCAAGGTCGGTGGACCGATGGTGGCTCCGGCAGAAGGTTCAACTCTCACCAAGACGTCGAGACACATGATGTCTAACGTCCGCGTCGAGCGGCCCGCTCGAACGCATAGTTGGCCATCACCGCTTGCCAGCCGCCCGCTGTGCCCTAACGGCCTTGCGGATGTCCGCAGGCATGTCGGTACGGCAGCCGCACGCCTTGGCGTGGGCGGTATGCCAGCGAACGCGCTGAGCCAAGGTCGCATTCTTCGGCATGCGATGAGCTCGGTGCCAGGCAGCATTGATAGGCACAGCTCTACCTCTCGCTTGGTGACGCCCAACGTCCGCGTTGAGCGGGCCGCGCGGCGCGCTGAATCCAGCCTGTCACGGCCCGCTCCGACGCATCGTTAGGCGTACTAATCATATCGACAGGCACTCGTTTCGTAATCGTAAGTGCCGCCGGCGTCAAGACAGGTATCGATATCCCAAAACTCGGCGTAGGCGAGGCGACCCACTAGCACCGCGGAGATAGCAAGAAATGAGATTGCAAAGATTGCGAACTTTTTACTGCGACGCATGAAGGCTCCTGCCAGCAGGGCGACGCCAGCCAGAGCGAATACCAGGCCCAACGTTACGAGACCGTATTCGAGGCTTACGTCCATGATGGAGGCCTAGTACTTCAGAAGACAACCAAAGCCCGAAACCTAGTTGGCAACCTTGGTCCAGCCAACAGCCAAACCATTCTCTACTTCCATGCCGACACCTCTAGCACCGACCTTGCCATCTACGATCCATGACACGTTGTAGAAGTCCCCGGTCTTCTCGATGACGAGGTCGTACTCATCCGAGAACTCTCCATTTTCGAAGAAGTAACGAACGTGGTAGCGCCCGGCAAAACCCTCGACGGGCCCTCCGGTTGCCTCTCCAGGGCCACTGTAGGCATTTGCGTAGTTCCACCGCGCTTTCAGTGTGCCTGGCGCATCACTCTTCGAATACAGAACGAAACCCACGTTCACTAGCTCATGCGGCTCTGTAGCCATCGAAAGCGGCACGAAGCACGAGTTCAGAAGGAAACCTGTCAACGATGCTGTACTCAGCAATGACCTAACCATACCGCCCCTCTACGTGTGTGCTACAAACTTCATGTGACGCCTAACGTCCGCGTCGAGCGGGCCGCGCGACGTGCGCGCCTGCGGCGCACCCGCTCAACGCTCTCACGGACCGCTCCAACGCATAGTTAGATGTTAGATCCATAAGGCCGGATGGCCAGAAGCACAGCGTACACGACCGCGTTTCCCGCCAGCACGGAGACGCCGGCTACGAGCTCCAGCCGGCGCGGCATCCCGCCGGGATACACGGCCTGCCCGACATAATGTTGAATGAAACCGCCGGTGTAACCCGCCTGGCCCGCCAGGACCCGCAGCCGCTGCTCGAGCGGGGTAAGTGGGCAAGTCCAGCCTTTCAGATTTACGAGGGCCGACCACAGGACAACCGGAATGTGCAACCAAGCCCATGCGAAATTGAAGGCGACGAGAAGTCCGCCCGTCACAGCAAATGCTGCGAACAGAAAGTGGGCAATCAGAACCGAGTCGGCGGCGATGCGGTAGCCCATGGGGTTGAACAATCTGCCATCAAACGCATCGCGTAGTTAGACCATGTTCCATCTATCGAATTAACGAGTCCAGGTAAGCGACGTCGAGACCGGCCTCACGATAGTACTTACGGCATAGATCAAGGATGCTAAACCCATCCTCATATGCAGCAAGACCGCCGTTAACCGGTTTGTCCAAGTAGATCAGGCCGCCCTCGACCATGAACACAATCAGGGCTGGCTCAGGCGAGTCGTCGGCAATGACCAGTGTGTGAGCTTCACCGGCGGGTTCGTAGATGAACGTCCCTGGCTTGGCAATCCAGTCATGCTCCAGGTATCGCCAGTGCCCAGCCAGGGTATAGCCGCGTACGGTTCCGACGTGATAGTGAACACCGAGCTTGGCTCCAGGCATTCCCTTCAGCACGACGCTGAATCCACCCGACGTGACGTTGAAGCAGCAAGGCTGAAACCAGACACCATCCGCATATGGAACCCAGCGCCGTTGGTCTCGGACGTCGATGTTCGCAGTGAAATGCTCGCGACTCCGCCGGTTGGCATCGAGTCCGTCGGTGACGCTGCTGAATGTTGTGATTGGCATTGCACTCCCCTTGAAGTGTCAGTCACCGAGCGAAAACTTAAGGCGCATGTCTCCGATCGCGGTCTAACGTCCGCGTTGAGCGGGCCGCGCGAGGCGCGGCCAGCGCGCCGCAGGCGCAAACTCTTCCGGCGCGCCTGCGGCGCGCACGCTTAACGCTCTCACGGACCGCTCCAACGCATAGTTAGACATGCGCGGTGCTAAGGTTTAAAAAGCGGTCCAATAGTACTTCTCGCCACCATAGCCATTCGCGTCGAATGAATCGACGTGCTTGCATCCGATGCTCCAGTTCTTGTTCTCATCGGGAAGTGGCGTTGCATTGCATTTGCGCACAATTGAAACTACCGATTCGACGTTGGTGCCGACGTGCCCGCGCACATCGACTACATCCCCGATATTGATGGTCTTTCCATCATCTACCGGTTCAACCAGGCTGTAGGTCCAACCGTTCGGTAGAGCGACCACTTCCAAGGACCTGCCGATCCAAATACTTCTATTGATGCCTACTCGGATCAAATGGCGATCGGCCAGTTCCTTAGCCAATTCTTTATCTGCCTTGGCGAAAGGACTTTGGAGGCGCGCCATGTTTCTGTCCGGGTCGAACTCCCAAAAGCCATTCACGACACCACGAAGCATCTTTTCCTCTGAATATGGGGCGTCCGGAAAAGAAGTCGCCAAGGGATTGGCCGACGTGCATCCTGCAAGGATGGCCAAAATCAGTAGCGATGGCGATAGCCGGCCGTGTGGACGGGGCATGGAGTTCATCGCATGTTTAACTACATTTAGAAGGCTCAATTGCCCCGAACAAGTAGTGCATTTGTGACCGTATAACACCGTTATTCGAGCGCCGAAAGCCGCCCCACCGCCGTCCGTTAAGTTTCCCGCCCGATCGACCCGGGTCGCCCCTGAAAATATGACAAGCGCACCCGGTTACAGGCATCCTACGCAGCTATTTTTAGAGCTGGAGCCGCCGAACCATGCCGCCGTCGAAGGGAAGCCTGAGCAACATCGAGATCGCCCAGCAGGCCAAGATGAAGCCGATCGTCCCGCTCGCGAAGGAGCGGCTCGGCATCCCTGAGGAGCACCTCTCCCCTTACGGCCATTACAAGGCCAAGGTCTCGCTGGATTACTGCACGCACCTCGAGTCCAGCAAGAAGAACGGCAAGCTGATCCTGGTCACCGCCATCTCCCCGACGCCCGCGGGCGAAGGCAAGACGACGATGACGGTCGGCCTCGGCGATGCGCTGAACCGCATCGGCAAGAAGGCGATCATCTGCCTGCGCGAGCCGGCGCTCGGCCCGGTGTTCGGCATGAAGGGTGGCGCGGCGGGCGGCGGCTACGCCCAGGTCGTGCCGATGGAAGACATCAACCTGCACTTCACGGGCGACTTTTCCGCGATCGCGCTCGCAAACAACCTGCTCGCGGCGATGATCGACAACCACATCCACCACGGCAACGCCTGCGGCTTCGACGTGCGCCGCATCACCTGGCGCCGCGTCGTGGACTGCAATGACCGGGCGCTTCGCGACATCACGATCGCCCTCGGCGGCCCGGGCAACGGTTATCCGCGGCAGGACGGCTTCGACATCGTCGTCGCCTCGGAAGTGATGGCGATCTTCTGCCTCTCGACGAGCCTCAAGGACCTCAAGGATCGGTTAGGCAAGATCGTGGTCGGCTACACGCGCGACCACAAGCCGATTCACGCGCGCGACATCAAGGCAGCGGGCGCCATGGCTGCGCTCCTGAAGGACGCGCTCGCGCCGAACCTCGTGCAGACACTCGAAAACAACCCGGCGTTCATCCACGGCGGCCCCTTCGCGAACATCGCGCACGGCTGCAACTCGGTCATGGCGACGAAGACCGCGCTCAAGCTCGGCGACTACGTGGTCACCGAGGGTGGCTTCGGCGCGGACCTGGGGGCCGAGAAGTTCGTGGACATCAAGTGCCGCAAGGCGGAACTCAAGCCCGACGCAGCGGTGATCGTCGCCACCGTGCGCGCGATCAAGTTCCACGGCGGCGTCGAGGTCCCGGACCTCGGCAAGGAAAACCTGAAGGCGCTGCAGGCCGGCATCTCGAACCTCGACCGCCACATCGACAACGTGCGGGACGTCTGGGGCCTGCCGTGCCTCGTCGCGATCAACCATCGCGCCGAGGACAGCGACGCTGAGCTCAAGTGGCTCCAGGACCGCGCGACGCACCACGGCGTTAAGGTCATCGTCGCGAAGCATTACGCCCAGGGCGGCAAGGGTGCGGAGGACGTCGCGAAGGAAGTCGTCGAGCTCTGCTCGCACCCGAACTACTTCAAGTTCACCTACGACGAGAAGGAAACGCTCTGGGACAAGATGAAGGCCGTCGCGACCAAGATCTACGGCGCCTCCGAGATCACGGCCGACAGCAAGGTGCGCGGGCAGATCAAGCAGCTCCAGGAATCGGGCTACGGCCACTACCCGATCTGCGTGGCGAAGACCCAGTACTCCTTCTCGACCGACCCGAAGCTGCGCGGCGCGCCGCACGGGCACGTCGTGAACATCCGCGAGGTGCGCCTCGCGGCCGGCGCGGAGTTCGTCGTGATGATCTGCGGCGACATCATGACGATGCCGGGCCTGCCGGTGACCCCGGCGGCCAACAACATCGACGTCTCCGACGACGGGAAGATTACGGGGCTTTTCTAGGCGCGATCACGCGGTCGACCCAGTCGCCGCAGAGCGCGGCCGCGTCCTTCGGGCGGATGCTCGAAGGATCGAGGCAAAGCTGGAGCCACAGGCCGTCGAGCAGCGCCGTGAGGCCCTTCACGACGAGATCGAGCTCGATGGCCGCGGTGCCGCGCGACTGCGCGAGGTCCGACAGCAGGCGCGCGAGCGCCTCGCTGTAGCCCTGCCCTTCCTCGTCGCGCACGGCGCGCATTTCCGGCGACACCTGCACGAGGCTCCAGTACACGACCCAGGCCGTCAGCACCTGCGGGTTCAGGTTCGGGCCCGAGAAGAACGCCTCGAGGTAGGCCTTCAGGCGCGCGCGCGGATCCGGGCCCGCGGCATCGACCGCCTTCTCGAAGGTCGCGGCGAGCCGACGTCCGAACGTCCGGTAGCTCTCCGCGACCAGCGTGTCTTTGTTCGGGAAGTGATGGTTGATCAGGCCGATCGAAACGCCGGCCTCCGCCGCGATGCGTCGCACGGAGAGGCCCTCGTAGCCGTAGCGCTTCAGGCTCTCGATCGCGGCGTCCACGAGCGCCTCGCGCCGGTCACTCGCGACCTGGCGCTCGTAGCGCGGCTTGCGGGCGGCGCTCGTCACTGCGGCCGCGGCGCCTTGCGGTTGATGCTCCAGCCCTTGGGCGGCGCGGAATGGTGCTCGCGCGTCTCCGGGAACAGCGCGCGCATGCGTCGGCCGAAGCTGCGCAGGCACACCTCGCCTTCCCCGAGGGGGCCGACCGTGAAGCTCGAGGAGGCCATGCCGGCCTGCACGCGCTCGATCAGGTCCTTGTCCTCGACGTTCACGAGCCGGTTGATGCGCCAGTTGAGGTAGCGCGCGGCCTTCATCTCGCGCCGCTCGTCCGGCAGCCCGTAGTTGATGTAACGGAGCATCGTCTCGGTCGGCGAGACCGGCACGAACTGCATGAAGTCGATCTGGTCCGGGTAGACCTCGATCGCCGCGTTCGGCCAGAGCTTGTAGTAGGCCCAGTGCGCGTTGTCCGCGAGGCCCATGTCCGTGATGAGCTTGTGGTACATCCGCTCCGAGGGAACGCGCGACGGCTGGTCGACCAGCTTGCCGGACATCTTGTCCACCCACTCGCGGGCCTCGATGGCGTAGCTCTTGCCGAACACGCGCGAGAGGCCCGGATGCGCGACGGGAATGTGCAGCCCGTCGGAATAGTTGTCGGCGACGTTCTTCCAATTCACGTGGCGCGTCTGCACGCGCGGCGGGCCGAGCGGCACGAGGTCCTCGAGCGGCTCTTCCGCGAGCTCGTCGGCGTACGGCCCCATCTGGTCGGCGACCGAGGGCAGGCCCGGCGCGAAGCGCACGAACACGAAGCCGCGCCAGATCTCCTGCTCGACCTCGGCCAGGCCGTAGTCGTCGGCATTCATGCCGGGGTAGCTGGCGCGCAGGGGCACGCCGACGAGGCGCCCGTCGGTCGCGTAGGTCCAGGCGTGATACGGGCAGGTGATGCGCTTGCCGCAATTGCCCTGCTCGCCGTCGACCAGCCGGGCCGCGCGGTGGCGGCAGATGTTATGGAAGCTGCGCACGCGCCCGTCGGCCCCCCGGACCGTCAGGACCGACTCGTTAAGGAACTTGAAGGTCAGGAAATCGCCCACGGCCGGCACGTCGTTGACGTGGCAGACCAGGTGCCAGCTCTTGCGGAACACGACCTGGCGCTCGAGCTCGAAGAACTCGGGGTCCCAGTAGGTCCAGCCGGGCAGGCTGAAGTCGTCTTCCGTGCGAAGATCGGGGGTGGCGAAGCGGTCGGGGTGAATACGTGCATTCATTGTTGAACGATCGTACAATAAGGGGCCGATTGGGGTCAAGCGGAGCGGTGTGATGAGACCCACGATTCAGATGCTCGAGCCGGAGCTGATCGCGCGCATTCTCGGCGAGGCGAAGCGGATCATGGCCGAGACCGGCATGGAGATCCGCGGCGCGAAGATGCGCCAGCGCCTGATCGACGCGGGTCTGCCGACGGATGCCAACGGCCGCGTGCTTTTCCCCACCGAAGTCGTGGACCGCGCGATCGCCACCGCGCCGAAGTCCTTCACCCTCTTCAACCGCGACGGCGACCCGCACGCCGACATCGGCGGCTGGAACGTCCACTTCATCCCGGGCTCGAGCGGCCTCAAGATCATGGATCACCGCACGGGCGAGACGCGCCTCGCGAACTCGACGGACTTCGTCGAGTACGCCCGCCTCTGCGACGGCCTGCCGCACATCCCCTACCTCGCGACGGCGTTCTCGACGAATGCGGACATCGAGCCGCAGGTCTCGGACGCCTGGCGCCTTTACATGGTGCTGACGAATACGAAGAAGCCGGTGGTCTCCGGCGCCTTCGGCGAGCACGGCGTGACGCGCATGGCGGACATGATGCAGCTCTTCCGCCGCGACCGCGCCGACCTCATCGCGCGGCCGATGTCTATCTTCACGATCACCGCGACCGGCAACTTCCGCTTCGGCGAGGACTCCTGCCAGAACATGCTCGACTGCGTCGAGGCCGGCATCCCGGTCGAGATCGTGCCGGTGACGCTCATGGGGCTCATCGCGCCGGTCACGCTGGTCGGAGCCCTCGTGTTCCACTGCGTGGACGTGCTGACGGGCATCACCATGGCGCAGGTCGTGAAGCCGGGCGCGCCCGTGCTCTTCGGCGGTGCGCCGGCGACCTTCCACATGCGCGCCGCGAGCTCGCCGATGGCGGCGATCGAGGCGCAGCGCCTCAATGTCGCGTATGTCCAGATCGCGAAGTCGCTCGGCTTGCCGACGCAGGCCTACATGGCGCTCTCGGACGGCAAGTTCCTCGACGCGCAGGCGGGCGCCGAGACGATGACGAGCGCGATGCTCGCCGCGCTCGCCGGGGTCAATTCCGTGTCGGGCCCCGGCATGCTGGACTTCGTGCTGACGTTCAGCCTCGCGAAGCTCCTCTTCGACAACGAAGTCTGCGGCCAGTGCCTCAACTTCGTGCGCGAGACGCACGTGCTCGAGGACCTGCCCGCGCGAACGCTCGTCGACGACCTGCGGAAGAACGACCATCTCATCACCTCGCCGCACACGCTGAAGTACTGGCCGCAGGAGCTCTACCTCACCGACCCGATATTCGACCGCGAGAACCGCGAGACCTGGATCAAGCAGGGATCGCACGACCTGCAGGCGCGCGCGCGTGAACAGGTGGACAAGCGGCTCGCCGCCTACGTGCAGGTGCAGACCGATCCGGCGGCCGACGCCGAGATGCGCCGGATGATCATCGCCGGCATGAAGGACCAGAAGGACCTGCCCGAGCTGCCGCCGCCGCCCGAGCATTCGCCCGGCGAAGCCACGGCGCCCGGCCGCCGCCGCACGGGCCGCCGGCCGCAGGCCACCGCCCGCAGCGAGTGCTAGCATCGAAGGTTGCATGAGCGTCCAGCGCCAGGAACAGCCGGTCCGAGAAGTCGCCATCGAGGCGATGCGCGATGCGCACCTCACCGCGCGCCAGGACCTCGTCGTCGTCGAGGAGCCGCTCGAGGTCCGCATCGCGCAGGCGGGCGAAGCCGGCCCGGGGACGTCGATTTCGATCACCATGCGCACGCCCGGCCGGGACATCGAGCTCGCCGTCGGCTTCCTGCACGGTGAAGGCATCGTGCGTTCGCGCGAGGACATCGCCGACAGCCGTATCTGCGGACCCGTCGGCAACGTCGTGCGGGTCCAGCTCACGGAGAGCGCGGCGCACGACCCTGCGCGCCTGCAGCGCAACTTCTACACGACATCGAGCTGCGGCGTCTGCGGCAATGCCTCGCTCGCCGCTGTCGAGCGCATGCTGCGGTCGCCGAGCGTGGACGCATCGCTCAAGGTCTCCGCGGCGCTGATCGAGTCGCTGTCCGAGCGCGCACGCGCCGGCCAGGACGTGTTTCGCGAGACCGGTGGCCTGCATGCCTCCTGCCTGTTCGACGCCGACGGAAAGCTCATCGCGGTGCGGGAGGACGTCGGCCGCCACAACGCCCTCGACAAGCTCGTCGGCTCGCAGCTGCTGGCAGGTGCACTGCCGCTGTCGCGCTGCGTGCTCTTCCTCTCCGGCCGGGCGAGCTTCGAGCTGCTCCAGAAGGCGGCGGCGGCGGGGATTCCGGTGGTCGCGGCCGTCGGCGCGCCCTCTTCGCTCGCCATCGATCTCGCGCAGCGCACGGGCATCCTGCTCGTCGGCTTCCTGCGGGGGCATTCCTTCAACGTGTACGCGCACGGGGAGCGGCTGCAGTGAGCGCGGTCGTCGCCGCACCGGCGGACGAGGCCCGCATCCTCGCGGCCGTCGAGCGCAATCTCCATCGCGACGGCCCGCTGATCGAAATTCTGCACGAGGTGCAGTCCGAGTTCGGCTGTATCCCGTCCGGCGCCGTAGCGGTGCTCGCGCGCGCGCTCAACCTGTCGCGCGCCGAAGTCCATGGCGTCGTCACCTTCTATCACCACTTCCGCTCCAAGGCGCCGGGCCGTCATGTGCTGCAGATCTGCCGCGCGGAGTCCTGCCAGGCCGCCGGCGGGCGCGCGCTCGAGCGCCATGCGCAGCAGCGCCTCGGCGTCGGATTCGGCGAGACCACGCCGGACGGTCGCGTCACGCTCGAGGCCGTCTATTGCCTCGGGCTCTGCGCCTGCTCGCCTGCCGCGATGCTGGACGACGAAGTGCACGGCCGCGTGACGGCCGAGCGTCTCGATGCGCTGATCGATGCGGGCGCGAAGGTGAATTCATGAGCGTCACGGTGTGGATCCCGCGCGACGCCGGCGCGCTCGCCCTCGGCGCCGAAGCCGTCGTGCGCAAGCTCGAGGTGGAGGCGAAGGACTCCGGCACCGCCATCAAGATCCGCCGCAACGGCTCGCGCGGCCTCTATTGGCTCGAGCCGCTCGTTGAGGTGGAGTGCGCGGAAGGGCGCATCGCCTACGGGCCCGTCACCGAGCGTGATGTCCCGGATCTCGTGGCAAAGGGATTCCTGAAGGGCGGCGCCCATGCCCTCAGAATCGGCCACATCGAGGACCATCGCTGGCTCGCGACGCAGCAGCGCCTCACGTTCGCGCGCGTCGGGCGCATCGACCCGCTCGACCTCGGCGCCTATCGCGCATCGGGCGGCTGCAACGGTCTCGCCCGCGCGCTCGAACTCGGGCCCGAGGCGACGGTCAACGAGGTATTGGAGTCGGGCCTGCGCGGCCGCGGCGGCGCGGCCTTCCCGACCGGCATCAAGTGGCAGACCGTGCTGCGCCAGCCGCCCGGCCAGAAATACGTCACCTGCAATGCCGACGAGGGCGACTCGGGCACCTACTCCGACCGCATGCTCATGGAGGGCGACCCGTTCGCGCTGATCGAGGGCATGACGATCGCAGGCGTCGCCGTCGGCGCGACGAAGGGCTACGTCTACCTGCGCGTCGAGTACCCGCATGCGCACCGAGTGCTGAACGCCGCGATCGATGCGGCGCGCGAGGCGGGCCTGCTCGGCAGCGACCTGCTGGGCAGCGGCAAGGCATTCGACATGGAAGTGCGGCTCGGCGCGGGCGCCTACATCTGCGGCGAGGAAACGTCGATGCTGGAGAGCCTCGAGGGTCGCCGCGGCGAGATCCGCGTGCGCCCGCCGCTGCCGGCGGAGAAAGGCCTCTTCGGCGCTCCCACGATCGTCAACAACGTCATCACGCTCGCGACCGTGCCGACGATCCTCGCGAACGGCGCGGCGGCCTACAAGGAGTATGGCCAGGCAAAGTCGCGCGGCACGCTGCCCTTGCAGCTCGCCGGCAACATTCGCCGCGCCGGGCTCGTCGAGCGCGCCTTCGGCCTGACGGTACGCGAGCTGCTCGAGGACTACGGCGGCGGCTCGATGAGCGGGCGCCCGATCCGCGCCGTGCAGATCGGCGGGCCGCTCGGCGCGTACCTGCCGGCCTCGCAGTTCGACACGCCCCTCGAGTACGAGGCGCTGTCCGCCATCGGCGCGCTGCTCGGCCACGGCGGCGTCGTCGCTTTCGACGACACCGTGGACATGCTCGAGATGGCGCGCTACGCCATGGAATTCTGCGCCCATGAATCCTGCGGCAAGTGCACGCCCTGCCGCATCGGGTCCGTCCGCGGAGCCGAAGCCCTCGCCGCCATCGGGCGCGGCGAAGATTGCGACCGGCAGCTCGTGCTGGTCGAGGAGCTCTGCGATACCATGTTGAATGCGTCCCTGTGCGGTCTCGGGGGCATGACCCCCTTCCCCGTGCAGAGCGCCATGAAGCACTTCCCGGAAGACTTCAGGGCCCGGACGCGAGGAGGCTAGGTGTACTCCATCGACTATCGCGACCTCGGAACGCCTCCGGCGAAATCGGACGAATCCGTCACGCTCGAGATCGACGGCGCGTCCGTTACTGTCCCGGCCGGCACCTCCGTCATGCGCGCGGCCGCGCTGGCCGACGCGCGGATCCCGAAACTCTGCGCCACGGATTCCCTGAAGGCTTTCGGCTCCTGCCGCCTCTGCCTCGTCGAGATCGAGGGCCGTAAGGGCTTCCCGGCCTCCTGCACCACGACCGTCGCGCCCGGCATGAAGGTGCGCACGAACTCGCCGCGCATCCAGCAGCTGCGCCGCGGCGTCGTCGAGCTGTACGTCTCCGACCACCCGCTCGACTGCGACGACTGCCCGGCCAACGGCCATTGCGAGCTCCAGGACGCGGCCGAGGTCACCGGCATCACGCACTCGCGCTGGGCGAAAGGCGCGACGCAGCGCGGCTTGACCCCGGACGTCAGCAACCCTTACTTCGACTTCAACCCGGACCTCTGCATCGTCTGCTCGCGCTGCGTGCGCGCCTGCGACGAGACGCAGAGCACGCTCGCGCTCACGATCGAGGGCCGCGGGTTCCACTCGCGCGTGTCCGCGAGCGAGCACCAGCCCTTCCTTGCCTCCGAGTGCGTCTCCTGCGGCGCATGCGTCGAGGCCTGCCCGACCGCGGCGCTCAGCGAGAAGTCCATCGCGCAGCTCGGCCAGCCCGAGCGCGCGGTATCGACGACCTGCGGCTACTGCGGCGTGGGCTGCACCCTGAAGGCCGAGGTCAAGCAGGAAACCGTCGTGCGCATGGTGCCGAGCCGGACAGGGCTCGCCAATCAGGGCCATGCCTGCATCAAGGGCCGCTTCGCTTACGGCTACGCGACGCACAAGGACCGCGTCACCAAGCCGATGATCCGCGAGAAGATCACGGATCCCTGGCGCGAGGTGAGCTGGGAAGAGGCGCTCACCTACACGGCGCGCGAGTTCCGCCGCATACAGCAGAAGTATGGCCGCAACTCCGTGGGCGGCATCACGTCCTCTCGCTGCACGAACGAGGAGACCTACCTCGTTCAGAAGCTCGTGCGTGCGGCGCTCCTCACGAACAACGTTGACACCTGCGCGCGCGTCTGCCATTCGCCGACGGGCTACGGCCTCAAGCACACGCTCGGCGAGTCTGCAGGCACGCAGGCTTTCACATCGGTGCAGAAGGCGGACGTCGTCGTCGTCATCGGCGCGAACCCGACCGACGGCCATCCGGTGTTCGGCTCCCAGCTCAAGCGCCGCCTGCGCCAGGGCGCAAAGCTGATCGTCATCGACCCGCGCGCGACCGACCTCGTGCGCACGCCGCACGTCGAGGCGGCCTACCACCTGCAGCTGCGCCCGGGCACGAACGTCGCGGTCATCAATTCGCTCGCGCACGTGATCGTGACGGAGGGCCTGGCGAAGGAGGACTACGCGCTCGAGCGCTGCGAGCTGAAGTCCTGGCACGAGTGGAAGGAGTTCATTTCCGACCCGCGCCACTCGCCGGAGGCGATGGAATCGGTCAGCGGCGTGCCCGCGGCCCTCGTGCGCGGCGCGGCGCGCCTGTACGCGGCGGGCCCGAACAGCGCGATCTACTACGGCCTCGGCGTCACCGAGCACAGCCAGGGCACGACGATGGTCATCGGCATCGCGAACCTCGCGATGGCGACCGGCAACCTCGGCCGCGAGGGCGTGGGCGTCAGCCCCCTGCGCGGCCAGAACAACGTGCAGGGTTCCTGCGACATGGGCTCGTTCCCGCACGAGCTGCCGGGCTACCGCCACGTGTCGGATGCCGCGGCTCGCGCCCAGTTCGAGTCGGCCTGGAACGTTTCCATCGGGGATGAGCCAGGGCTTCGCATCCCCAACATGTTCGAGGCGGCGCTCGACGGCAGCTTCAAGGCCATGTACATCCAGGGCGAGGACTTCGTCCAGTCCGACCCGAACACGCACCACGTCACCTCGGCGCTCTCCGCCATGGAATGCGTCGTGGTCCAGGACATCTTCCTGGTCGAGACGGCGCGCTTCGCGCATGTCTTCCTGCCGGGCTCGTCCTTCCTCGAGAAGGACGGCACGTTCACGAACGCCGAGCGGCGCATCTCGCGCGTGCGCAAGGTCATGGAGCCGCTCGCCGGCCTTGCAGACTGGGAAGTCACGATGCGACTGGCCCAGGCGCTCGGCTACCCGATGAATTACTCGCACCCGTCCGAGATCATGGACGAGATCGCGCGCCTCACGCCGACCTTCACCGGCGTCAGTTACGAGAAGCTCGACCGCCTCGGCAGCATCCAGTGGCCTTGTAACGACAAGGCGCCGGAAGGCACACCGACGATGCACGTCGGCAGCTTCGTGCGCGGCAAGGGCCGGTTTTACCGCACCGAGTACGTCGCGACGGAAGAGCGCTCGACCAGCCGCTTCCCGCTCCTCCTGACGACGGGCCGCGTGCTCTACCAGTACAACGTCGGCACGCAGACGCGCCGCACGAAGAACCTCGTCTTCAACAAGGAAGACGTGCTCGAGATGCACCCCGACGACGCCGAGGCCCGCGGCATCAAGCACGGCGACCTCGTGGGCGTCGCGAGCCGCGCCGGCGAGATCGTCGTTCACGCCTCGCTGACGCGCCGCATCGCGCGCGGCGTCGTGTACACGACCTTCCACTTCCCGGAGTCCGGCGTGAACCTCGTGACCACCGAGAACTCCGACTGGGCGACGAACTGCCCGGAATACAAGGTGACGGCCGTCGAGGTCGTAAAGGTCACGCAGCCTGACGCCTGGCGCGCCCGCGCGAGCACGCAGCGCGCCGCGCGCAAGGGCGCTTCCGCCGCCGTCGGCTGAGCGGGCACCCGGCATGAACGTCCAGCGCCTCGTCGCGATGGCGAACGACATCGCGAATTTCTTCGGCTCGGATCCCGACCCCGCCTCCGCGGCGGAGCAGGTCGCCGGTCACCTGAAGAAGTTCTGGGAGCCTCGCATGCGCGAGGAGATCCGCCGGCACGTGAGCCAGGGCGGCGAAGGGATGTCCTCGATCGCGATCCAGGCGGTCAAGAAACTGGGCTAGCGCCGCAGGATTTCGAAGCAGGCGTGGACCTTCGGGTCGCGCGAGAAGTCGAAGGGTATCGTCTTCTTCGTGACGTCTTTGACCTCGAGTCCTTCGAGTGCACTGGTGTCCAGCTTGAACTTCCGGAAGTTCGTCGAGAACAGCAGGAGTCCGCCGGGCGCCAGCCGCCTGACCGTCGCGTGGATGAGGCCCACGTGGTCGCGTTGCACGTCGAACTCGCGCTCCATGCGCTTCGAGTTGGAGAATGTGGGCGGGTCCAGGAAGATCAGGTCCCAGGGCCCGCCGCCACCCTCGGCGAGCCAGGCAAGGCAGTCCTCCTGCACGAACTCGTGGGCGCCGGAAATTCCGTTGACGGCCAGGTTGCGTTTCGCCCAGTCCACGTAGGTGCGCGACATGTCGACGCTGCTCGTCGAGACCGCCTTGCCGGCGGCCGCATGCACCGTTGCCGCGCCCGTGTAGCAGAAGAGGTTCAGGAAGCGCTTGCCATCGGCGAGCGCGCGGATGCGCGCGCGCGTCGGCCGGTGGTCGAGGAATAGCCCCGTGTCCAGGTAGTCGGTGAAGTTGACGAGGAACTTGAGCCCGCCCTCTTCCACGATGATGCGCTCGCCGACCTCGGCGATCGCCTCGTACTGCGACTTTCCCTTCTGCGGCCGCCGCGTGCGCCAGTAGATTGCGTCCATGGGCAGGCCCGTGACCTCGGGCAGCACGGCAATCGCCTCCTCGCGCCGCGCCCTGGCCTTGGCGCGATCGACGGTCGCGGGCGGCGCGTACTCCTGCACGTAGAGCCAGCGGCCGGCGCTTCCGGCGGGATCCGATTGGTATAGGTCGATCGCGAAGGCGTACTCCGGCATGTCGGCGTCATAGATGCGGTAGCACGAAACGCCTTCGCGCCTGGCCCAGGCCGCGGTGCGGTCGAGATTCTTCGTCAACCGGTTCGCGAACATCTGTGCGCCGGGCCGCGCGCGCGCGACCTCGGCATCGACGGGCGGCGGGCGGCCGGGCTCGCGCGTGCGCTCGAACTCCGACGGATCGATCAAAAGGCGCAGGAGCCGGCACTCGATCGGCCCGTTCATCATCCGGTGGGTGCGTCGTGCATTGATCCCGAGTTCGCGGCCGAGCGCCGGGTTGCCGGTGAAGACGGCCGCCTCCCAGCCGCGGTAATCGGCGCGCAGCCGCTCGCCGAGCAGCGCATAGAGCCCGCGCAGCTCCTCGGCCTCGCCGATGCGCTCGCCGTAAGGCGGGTTCACCGCCAGGAGGCCCGTGGGCGCCGGCGCCGCCGGCAGCTTCGCGAGCTCGCAGCGCTGGAAGAACAGCCGCTTGTCGAGCCCGGCGCGCGCGGCATTTGCCTCGGCGTCGCGGATCGCGACCGGGTCGCGGTCGAAGCCGCGCACGCGGCCTGGCGTCAGGAGTGCGACCTGGCGCCGCGCCTCGGCCGCCGTCCGCAGCGCCGCCCAGGTGTCCGGATCATGCTGCTTCCAGCGCTCGAAGCCGAATCCCGGCCGCAGGAGTCCCGGCGCGATGTCGGCGGCGATGAGCGCGGCTTCGATCGGCAGCGTCCCGGATCCGCACATGGGATCGACGAAGGAGCCGCCGGCGGCCGCGATCGCAGGCCAGCCGGCACGGACCAGGATCGCGGCCGCGAGGTTTTCCTTGAGCGGCGCGGCGCCCTGGGCGCCGCGGTAGCCGCGCCGGTGCAGGCTGTCGCCCGAGAGGTCGATGGCGGCCGTCACGGCGCCGCGGGCGGCATGGACGTTGATGCGGATGGTCGGCATCTCGCGATCGACCGACGGACGGGCGCCCGTGCGCTCGCGGAACTGGTCGACGACGGCGTCCTTGACGCGCTGCGCGCCGAACTGCGTGTGCGTGATGCCGGGCATGACGCCGGAAAAGTCGACGACCAGCGTGCCCGTCGCATCCATGTGGGCGGACCAGTCGATGTCGCGCACGCCCGCGTACAGCGCGGAGGCATCGTCCGCCGGGAACCGCCCGAGCTGCCAGAGCACCCGAAGGCCGATGCGCGACTCGAGGCAGGCCCGGTAGGCCGCCGCGAGGTCGCCCTCGCAGGCGACGCCGCCCTGCACTTCGCGCACTCGCTCGATGCCGAGCGCAGCCAGCTCCGCTGCCAGCAAGTCCGCCGTCGCGGTCGCCGCCGTCACGAAGAAGGGCGCGCGGATCATGCCTGCGGCTTCAGGAGCTCGGCGCCGCGGATGGGCCGGTCGAGGAACCCGGCGAGGATACGATAGACGTCGAGGTCGAACGGCTCGTCGGCGTAACACCACCGGTCGAAGACGTGCGTCTCCTCGACACCGCGCCAGTCGCGCTCGCGGATGCCGATCGGGCCCTTGAAGGGCCACTCGCGGCGCTTCAGGCCGGCGAGCGCGAGCTTCGCGCGCACGGCGTGCAGCGCGGGCGGCTCGCGTCCGACGCAGACGCCGCGGCAGCGCCCGAGCTGGAATCCGACGCAGGAGCCCTCGCCCGATTCGAGGCCCAGCCACTTCGCGCACAACTCGTGCCCGCGCGTCAGCCCCTCGAGCGCGCGCTCCGCATCCACGCGCCGGCGGAACAGGCCGTAACTCGCACCCGGGTCGTCGATCGCATCCAGCATCTCGACCGATGCGAGAGGCGCCGCGCCATCCTCGCGCAGCCGGATCGCCCACAGCGCGCTCGCATCGCGCGCCGCGCGATTGAGGAGCGGCTTCCGCGCCCGGACGATCCGCGCCTCGGTGACGAGCGCCCCGAATTCGCCGGCCGTCTCCACCCACTCGACGCGCCGCACGAGGCTCGTGAGCTCGCGAGCGAGCTTCGTGCGCGCGTCGGCGAAATGTGCCGTCACGCGCGTGGCGAGGTTCTTCGCCTTGCCGACGTAGAGCAGCGCGTCGTCCTCGCCGTAGAAGAGGTACACGCCCGGCCCCTCGGGCAGCTCGTCGGCGAGCGCGGGATCGAGCTGCGGCGGCAGTCGCGTGCTGCCCGCGAGCCGCGCAACGATCGCATCGAGCTCCGCGGCCGGCCAGCGGCCCCGCGCGATGCGCAGGAACTGCGCGAGCACCTGCGCGTCACCCAGCGCCCGGTGCCGCGCCGAGCAGGCGATGCCGTGGCGCTCCATCACCGCGTCGAGGTTGTGGCCGCGCTCCCCGGGCGTGAGCGCGCGGGAGAGGCGCACGGTGCAGAGCACCGGCGCGCGGAAACGCCGCTCGAGGCGGCGGAACTCGCAGCGCAGGAACCCGTAGTCGAAGCGCGCGTTGTGCGCGACGAAGAGCCGGCCGTCGAGCCGCGCGCCGATTGCGCCGGCGACGGCCTCGAACGGCGGCGCTTCGGCGACCATCGCCTCCGAGATGCCGGTGAATTCCTGGATGGCGTACGGGATGCGCACGCCGGGATTCACCAGCGTCGAGTACTCCTCGACGACCTCGCCGCCCTCGAGCAAGACGATGCCCGCCTCGATGACCCGGTCACGCGCGGCATGCCCGCCCGTGGTCTCGAGGTCCACGCAGGCGATCCGGCCTGCGAGTGCGCCCTCAGCCGCGGCCACCGTCCAGCTTCAGGATCGGCCCGTACAGGTCGGGCCGGCGGTCGCGGAACAGGCCCCAGGAATGGCGGTACTTGCGGATCTCGTCGAGATCGAAGGTCGCGGTGATGACCTGCTCGCTGTGGTCGTCCGCCTGGGCAACGATGGCGCCGGTGTGGTCGGCGATGAAGGAATGGCCGTAGAACGTGATCTCGAGCTTCTCGCCCTTCTCCGTGCCGATGCGGTTCGAGGCGACGAGCGGCATCACATTCGCCGCGGCGTGGCCCTGCATCGTGCGCTGCCAGTGGAAGCGCGAGTCGAGCGACGGGTCCTGCGGCTCCGAGCCGATCGCAGTCGGGAAGAACAGGATCTCTGCGCCCTGGAGCGCCATCGCGCGTGCGGTCTCCGGAAACCACTGGTCCCAGCACACGGCGACGCCGGGCGTCCCGAAGCGCGTCGGCCAGACCTTGAAGCCGGTGTCGCCGGGCGAGAAGTAGAACTTCTCGTGGTACCCGGGGCTCTCCGGGATGTGCGACTTGCGGTAGATGCCCATGATCGAGCCGTCGGCGTCCACCATGACGAGCGTGTTGAAATAGGCGTTCTGCGCGCGCTCGAACACCGAGAGCGGCAGCACGACCTTCAGCTCCTTCGCGACCTGCGACAGGCGCTTGATCGCGGTGTTCTCCGCGACCGGCACCGCGAGCTCGAAGTGCTTCGCGAGGTGGTCCTTGCAGAAGTACGGCGCCTCGAACAGCTCCTGGATCAGGACGATGTTCGCGCCCTGCTTCACGGATTCGCGGATGAGCTTCTCGGCCTTCGCGACGTTGGCCTCGCGGTCCCAGCTGCAGGCCATCTGCGTCGCGGCGACGGTGACTTTCATGACAGGTCGACCCAGGTCGTCTTGAGCTCCGTGTACTTGTCCATCGCGTGCAGCGACTTGTCGCGCCCGTTGCCCGACTGCTTGAAGCCGCCGAAGGGCACGGTGATGTCGTCCGCGTCGTAGCAGTTCACGTAGACGGTGCCGGCCCGCAGCCGCTTCGCCACGCGGTGGGCCGTCGAGATATCGCGGCTCCACACGGCGGCGGTCAGCCCGTAGCTGACGTCGTTCGCGATCTTCACCGCCTCCTCGACGTCGCTGAAGGTGATCGTCGAGAGGACCGGCCCGAAGATCTCCTCGCGCGCGATCTTCATATGCGGCCTCACGTTGGAGAACACGGTCGGCTCGACGAAGTAGCCGCCGCTGTCCCGGAGCGCGCGCTCGCCGCCGAGCCGGACATCCGCGCCTTCCTCCTTCCCGGACTCGATGTAGCCCATCACCGTGTTGAGCTGCACTTGGTCCACGATCGCGCCGAGGCGCGTCTTCGGGTCGAGCGGGTCCCCGGGCGCCATGGTCCGGCCTATCTCGATAATCTTCTCGAGCATCGCGTCCTTCACGGACTCGTGCACGACGAGCCGCGAGGCGGCCGAGCACATCTCGCCCTGGTTGAAGAAGATGCCGAAAGCGGCCGCGCTCGCGGCGCGCTCGACGTCCGCGACGTCGCCCAGGACGACGTTCGGCGCCTTGCCGCCGCACTCGAGCCAGACGCGCTTCATGTTCGACCTGCCGGAATATTCCAGCATGCGCTTGCCGGTGCGCGTCGAGCCGGTAAAAGCGACGCAGTCGACGTCCATGTGCAGGGCGAGCGCCTCGCCCGCCGTCGCGCCGAAGCCCGGCACGACGTTCAACACGCCCTCGGGCAGGCCCGCTTCCATCGCAAGCTCCGCGACGCGGAGCGCTGTCAGCGGCGACTTCTCCGACGGCTTGAGAATCACCGAATTGCCGGTCGCGAGCGCGGGACCCAGCTTCCAGGTGGCCATCAGGAGCGGGAAGTTCCAGGGCACGATGGCCGCGACGACGCCCACGGCCTCGCGCGTGATCAGCGCGAGCGTGTCGTGGCCGGTCGGCGCGACCTCGTCATAGACCTTGTCGATGGCCTCGGCGTACCAGGCGATGCAGTTCGCGGCCGCCGGGACGTCGACCTTCATCGAGTCCGAGATGGGCTTGCCCATGTCCATCGTCTCGGTGAGCGCGAGCTCCTCGCGGTGCTTGCGGATGAGCTCGGCGAAGCGCAGCAGCACCTTCTTGCGCGCAGCCGGGGCGCGCCGCGACCAGGCGCCGCCCTCGAAGGCCCGCCGGCTGCTCGCAACCGCGACTTCGACGTCCGCGGCATCGCAGGACGCGACCTGGGCGATCACCCGGCCGTTCGCCGGATTGATGCAGTCGAAGGTAGCGCCGGAGATGGCCGGCACGTACTTACCGTCGATGAAGGCCTGCGTGCGCGGGGCAAGCGCCTTCGCGAGTTCGCGCCAGTCCACGGTCTTCTGTTCCCGGGTCACGGTCATGTCCTCACAGGGTCGGCGGGCTCGATGCGCTGATGATCTCACAGCGCTCGCGCCCGCGATTGCGGAAGCGGTGCGGCACCGCGCTCGCGAAATAGTAGGCGTCCCCCGGCCCCAGTACGCGGGTCTGGCCGCCGATCGTGACTTCGACCTTGCCGGACACCACGACGCCGCCCTCTTCCCCGACGTGGTGCAGCATTTCCGCGCCCGTGTCCGCGCCCGGCTCGTAGGTCTCGTGCAGGACGGTCATGCGCCGCCCGGGACGGTGCGCCGCGACGAGGCGCAGCGAAACCGGCCCTTCGCCCAGCTCGACGAGCTCATCGCGCCCGTAGAACACCTGCGTCGTCCCGGCCGGGTCCATCGTGAAGAACTCGGCGAGGCCCATCGGGAGCCCGTCCAGGACCTTCTTGAGCGAGGCGACCGACGGGCTGACGCGCCCCTGCTCGATCAGGGAGATCATGCCGTTGGTGACCCCGGCCCGCTTCGCGAGTTCGCGCTGCGAGAGGCCGTGCATCTGCCGCACGGCCTTGAGCCGAGCCGCTACGTCGTTGGCCATGCGATGTCCCGTTTGTCTATGATTTTAAACACGGAGCCGCGTAATATCCCCATTCTGCCGTCGGAGTGTCAATTATCATGAGCGCCGCTCGCCCCCTGGACCTTGACGCCTTCTGGATGCCGTTCACCGCGAACCGGCAGTTCAAGGCGAATCCCCGCCTGCTCGCCCGCGCCGAGGGCCTGTACTACTGGACGCCCGACGGCAGGCAGGTGCTGGACGCCGCGGCAGGCCTCTGGTGCGTGAACGCAGGCCACAGCCGCAAGGAAATCACCGACGCGGTCGCCAGGCAGATCGCGGTGATGGATTACGCCCCGCCCTTCCAGATGGGGCACCCGATCGCCTTCGAGCTCGCGAGCTCGCTGGTCGAGATCTCGCCCAGGGGCCTCGACCGTGTCTTCTTCACGAACTCCGGCTCGGAGTCGGTGGATACCGCGCTCAAGATCGCGATCGCCTATCACCGCATCCGCGGCGAAGGGGCGAGGAGCCGGCTGATCGGGCGCGAGCGCGGCTACCACGGCGTCGGCTTCGGCGGCATCTCCGTGGGCGGCATGGTCAACAACCGCAAATTCTTCGGGATGATGCTGCCAGGCGTCGATCATCTGCGTCACACGCACGACCCGGCGCGCAACCTGTTCTCGAAGGGCCTGCCCGAGCACGGCGCGGAGTTCGCGGACGACCTCGAGCGCCTCGTCGCGCTGCATGACGCCTCGACCATCGCGGCGGTGATCGTCGAGCCGATCGCCGGCTCGACCGGCGTGCTGCTGCCGCCGAAAGGCTACCTGAAGCGGCTGCGCGAGCTGTGCACGAAGCACGGCATCCTCCTCATCTTCGACGAAGTGATCACCGGCTTCGGGCGCACAGGCTCGGCTTTTGCGTCGCAGGAATTCGACGTCGCGCCGGACCTGATCACCTGCGCCAAGGGCCTCACGAACGGCGCCGTGCCGATGGGATCGGTGTTCGCGAAACGCGAGATCTACGACACTTTCATGCAGGGCCCGCCGGGCGCCATCGAGCTGTTCCACGGCTACACGTATTCGGCCCACCCGATCGCCTGCGCGGCCGGTCTCGCGGCGCAAAAAATCTACCAGGGCGAAGGGCTCTTCGAGCGCGCGAGAGCGATGGCCCCGTACTGGTCGGACGCCGTGCATTCGCTCAAGGGCCGCAAGAACGTCGTGGACCTGCGCGCCTACGGCATGGTTGCAGGCATCGAGCTCAGCTCCCGCGAGGGCGCCCCGGGCGCGCGAGGCTACGACGCCCTCGTCGCAGCGTTCAATGCAGGGCTCCTGATCCGCACCACCGGCGACACGATCGCGATGTCCCCGCCGCTCATCATCGAGCGCAAGGAAGTGGACCGGATCTTCGAGACACTGGCGGGAATCATCGACCGCTTGGACTGAACCCGCGCCGCGGCGTATTCTCGGGAAGCGTGAAGACGCCCAGATTTCGAGCCGTTAGGGGGATAAGCATGAATAGCCCGATCCGGGCGGCGGTCCATGCGACCGTCGTCGCCGCCTTGTCGTGTCCGATCGCCGCACTCGCCCAGGAGCAGACGGCGCCGGCGCCGCAGGCCGCAGCCGAGCAGCCCCAGGTGGTCGGGCTCGAGGAAGTCGTGATCACGGCGCAGAAGCGCCAGCAGTCGCTCCAGGACGTTCCCCTCTCCGTGTCCGCCTTCAGCGGGGACATGCTGAAGGAAGGCCGCATGGCGGACATCCGCGGCATCGTGGACTTCACGCCAGGATTCAGCGGCAAGACCGAGGACGGGTTCACCGATGCGCTCGCGATGCGCGGCATCGCGACGAACGACTTCGGCATCGGCGGCGACCCCTCGGTCGCAATGTTCGTGGACGGCATCTGGTCGGGCCGAACCGGGGGCGTGATGACCGCGATGTACGACGTCGAGCGCGCCGAGGTCGTCAAGGGCCCCCAGGGCACGCTGTTCGGGCGCAACTCCATCGCCGGCGCGGTGAGCGTCATCACGGCGAAGCCCGAGAATGCCTTCGGCGGCAATGCGGAGCTTACCCTCGCCGACTACGGCCACGTCGAGGCGCAGGCGATGGTCAATGTCCCGCTCGGCGACCAGTGGGCGGTGCGCGCTGCCGGGTACCTGCTGGAAAACGACGGCTTCCTCGAGAATCTGGCCGGCGGACGAGACCTCGGCTTCCACAAGGTGAATGCGGGCCGGGTGTCGCTGAAGCGCACGGGCGAGAACTTCGACGCGACCTTCATCGCGGCCTACGAGGATCGCGAGCAGGATCCGTCCGTGTACTGGGTGCCCGCAGACGGACTCGACGACGAGGAAGTCAACATCGACCTCGCCGACGACGGCATCGACGAATCGGAAGTCTTCGAGGGACGGATGCTGCTCGACTGGCGCCTCGCCTCGGACTACACGCTGAGCTCCCTTACCGGTTACAAGAGCTTCCACTTCCACTACCTCGAGGACTACGACGGCGGGCCGGAGCGGGTGAACGACTACCGCCAGGTCAACGACGTCGAATACTGGAGCCAGGAACTGCGGCTGAATTCCCCCGACGAGGGCACGGTCACCTGGTTCGCGGGCGCGAGCATCTACGAGGAGACGATCGACGGCCTCTTCGACTTCATCTACGACGAGGATGCCCTCTGCAGGGCGGTCAGCAGGTCGGATGCGCCGGACTTCGACGGGCCGGCGGCCGGCTGCGACGACCCGAACTTCGAGACCTACTGGGAAGACGACATCGATCCCGCCGACATCCTCACCGGCAAGACCGAGCGCACGCTGGTCGACGTGAAGAGCCAGGGCTGGGCGGTCTACGGCGACTTCACGTGGGCGATCAGCGACCGGCTTGAGCTGACCGCCGGCGCGCGCTACACCTACGACAAGAAGGAAATCGACAGCCAGGTGTTCGACAGCGGCGGCGCCCTCGGCAACAATTTCAACTTCGAGTTCTTCACCAACGGCGTCGTGAGCAACTCCGCGAACTGGGACGACTTCACGCCGCGTCTCGCCCTGTCCTTCGACGTCAACGACGACGTCACGCTCTACGCCACGGGTTCGCGCGGCTACAAGTCGGGAGGGTTCGCGACCTTCGGCTACGACCTGCAGGGCCAGGACATCAACGACGACGGCTCCGCCCCGGCCGGCACGAGGCCGCTCGAGTTCGACCCGGAGCAGGTGGACAGCTTCGAAATCGGCGCCAAGACGCGCCTGCTCGACAACACGATGCAGCTGAACGCGTCGCTGTTCCACTACGACTACACCGACCTGCAGCTCGTGTACTTCGACCAGGGCTCCTCCCAGGTCGCGAACGTCGGCGAGGCGCGCGGCCAGGGCCTCGAGCTGGACTTGCGCTGGGTGCCGGACGAGCACTGGGACGCGACCGTCGGCCTCTCGCTGCTCGACACCGAGATCACCGACGCGACCGACATCATCGAAGTCGGCGCCTGCGGCGATTGCGAGGGCAACAAGCTGCCGTTTGCGCCCGAGGTCAGCGCGTCGACGATCCTCAGCTACCGCATGCCGGTCGCCTCGGGCGAGGGCTTCATCACTACCGAGTACATCTATCGCTCGGAGATGCACGGCGGCCCGGACAACATCCCGGACGCCACCGTGGATGCCTGGGACGAGTTCAATTTCCGGCTCGGCTACCGCAGCGCTTCGACCTGGTACGTGACGCTGTGGGTCGAGAACGCCTTCGACGAG
>Ga0307416_100000218_pt1 | contig 30223 bp, 25 predicted proteins | sample DK1Cmetagenome_2_FD_203821 | JGI IMG/M metagenome (GOLD analysis project Ga0307416, IMG submission 203821) | Maize rhizosphere microbial communities from greenhouse at UC Davis, California, United States - DK15-C-3 | ecosystem: Host-associated > Plants > Roots > Rhizosphere > Soil | place...
ACATGGTCGACGAGATTGCCCGCGAGGTCGGCCTGATGGAGCAGCGGGTCATGGCTGACGTGGATGAGGATCCGCAGAAGTTCCTCAGTGAGCTGTTCGCGGCCCGCCATGAGCTGTTGACGATCAAAACGATGGCTGAGCAGAGCGGCGAGATCTATCGGCGGGCGATCAGGCTGACCACGTTCGCACCGCCTGAGGGGCTGGAGCGGATGAAGGATGTGCTCGACCAATATGAGACTGTCGCCCGCATCAGTGCGGCCCAGATGCGGTTTCAGCAGGGTGTCACCGAGTTCTATCGTGCGCGTACCGACACCAAGATGACCATCGCTGCCGAGCGGCTCGCCGTGATCGCGGCAATCACGTTGCCGATCACGTCGCTGTCGTCTGTGATCGGCATGAACGTCATCGTCAACGATTCCACGCGGTGGATACCGCTGATTATCTTGTGTTTCATCATGCTGGCTATTTCGTTGGTCTTGCTGCGCTGGACCCGCAAACTGGGCTGGTGGTGAGCATCCGATTCATCGGAATTGGTGGCTGTGAGAGAGATGATCATGCAGGCACGGTGAGCTGCGATTCCAAGTTGATCAAGCCGTCCGTTCAGATTGACCGGATTCCGCAGCGGGGGACGGCGGGGCGTCAAGGTGTATATGCCGGTGCCTTGTCCAAGATCGCGAGCGAGTAGTGGCGCTGACCGCAATCTTTTCGCAGATCACGAATCGCTGCAGATTATCCAGTTGGGCTTCACTGCACTGCGTGATCAAGCATCGTGGGTGGGGCGCGGCGTGGGGCTACGGCCCTGACAAGAACGCTAGGGGTTCCGCCGAGGCTCTAATGTCGTCGGGGATATTGAAGATCACCGACCGGGCGTAGGCCAAACACCCATTAGGCTATGCGCGCGCTGGGCTCCGCCGGGCGAGTTGCTCGGCCCGCGTCCTGAGCACCAGCAAGGTGAGCGTTCCGGCGACGGCGATGGCGGACAAGTTGATCAACAGTTGAATGGCGGAACCGATTGCCTCACTCGGCACCCAATAGGCGATCGCCACGGCCGCGTTGGCGGCTGCTGGGATCGTCGTCACCGAGATCAGGACGCCGACCAGAGCGCCGGACTTGGCGGAGGTAAGCGCGAGCATGCCTGCGATACCCGCGAGGAAACCAACAATCCAGGAGAGCGCGTCAGGTTTCCAGATGAAGCTCGTCAGTGGCCGCTCGGCTATCAGCATGGACTCGTCGAGAAGTCCGACGGCGGTCAGGATCCAGGTCAAGATCACGGTTGCTGCCATCCCGACGGCAAAGCCTAAGACCAGGGTGCCCAACGCGCCGGTGGCGGGCCGCCGGCGACGGGTCACGATGCCGATACAGAGCGCAACGAGCGGGCCAAATTCGGGCCCGACGACCATAGCTCCAACAATGAGGATCGGTTGATCAAGCATGACTCCGATGCCGGCGATCATGGTCGCCACGATCATAAAACAGAGGTAGGTGATGGAGAGCCGGGTTTCTTCGCCTGCACTTTGTTCCAGCTGCTCCCAGACCACCGCATCTGCCGGTTCGCCGGGGGTTTCTTCTTCGGCCCTGATCGCGGACTCGGAGATGCTGATGTCCAGGTTTTCCACCACAATTGCGCCCTTTTGCTCCAAGCCGAAGCCTCTTAGGGCCTCTAGAACGGTGGTTGCACCTTCTCGGGCGACGTCGAAACTGACGACATCTCCCGATGGCTTGCGGGCCGACTGCTCATTGACACAGAGGTGGGTCACGGCCGGGCTGGCATCGAGCAATTCCAGCACCTGTGGGGTTGACTCGGGTGGGGCGATCAGGCGTACGTGGAGCATCAGCCAGCTCCGCCAGGCATCAGGTTGCTCATGCGGGAAAGGTATCGGCGGCGCCGGTGACGTCAAAAGGCAGTGATCAAACACTCCTCACGGCGTGACGTGGAGCCGCCTGGCGAGCCGGCCGAGGGGAAATGATCACCGTCTGTGACTGGTCCGGGCTGAGCGTCGGGCAGCCCTCGACGATTAGCAGCTTGCGCAGCTGCCCACGCCCGGCGAGGGCAGGGCGGGGACGCATCCATTACGACGGAACTTTGCTGCAGGGGTAGCCGGCGTTGCGGTGCGGCGAGCGGGTGAGTGATCATCGCCGCAAATGTTCCTCGGTGACACTGAGCTGACCGCGGCCGCGCAGCGTGACGTACGTGACAGAGGCGATGATTCTGGGCCCGAGGACGCCGGGTCTTCCCACGGTTCGTGATACCGCTGACCGACACTTGGTGACGGACCTGTGACCATGCGACCTCGAAGCCCCAGAACATCATCATCGAATTATGCTGACGTTTTGATCTTGAGGAGGGCGTTGCTGGTGGCGAGTCACCTCACTGCCATCAATGGAGGGCGGTGCGTCGCTAGTGATGAGGTTGTGTGAGCTGGTCAAGTGGTAGGGGACGTTGGCGACCATGACGCCCGGGGTGAAGAGGAGTCGTGCTTTCAGGCGGAGTGCGCTTTGGTTGTGCAGCAGGTGCTCCCACCAGTGGCCGACGACGTATTCGGGGATGAACACGCAGACGGCGTCTCGGGGGCTGTCTCGGTGAATGTCGCGGATGTAGGCCAGGATTGGGGTGGTGATCTCTCGGTAGGGCGAGTTGATGATTTTCAGCTCGACGGGGATCTCGCGTGCGCGCCATTCGTCGGCGAGCGCCTGTGTTTCTTGCTGGTCGACCTGAACGGTGATTGCGGTCAATGTGCTGGGGTGGGTGGCGCGCGCGAAGGCGAGGGCCTGGAGGGTGGGCAGGACTAGTCGGCTTACGGGGACGATCGCGTGGATCCGGCTGGGCAGGCCCACGCCGGCCGGAGTTGGCCGGATTTCGGTGCTGACCCGGTCGTAGTGGCGTCGGATGCCTTGCATGGTGAGGAAGAGCAGCGGCATGGCGATGGTCACGATCCAGGCGCCGTGGGTGAATTTCGTGATCAGAACGATGATCAAAACGATGGCGGTGAAGGTGGCGCCGGTGGCGTTGATGGCTTGCGAGCGGCGGATCCTGGTTCGGGAGCTACTTGAGGTGCCGCTGGCTAGTTCGCGCTGCCAGTGTCGGACCATGCCGACCTGGGAGAGGGTGAAGGAGACGAAGACCCCAATGATGTACAGCTGAATGATCGAGCTGACGTTGGCGTTGAAGGCGACGATCAGGACGATGGCGAACAAGGCGAGCAGGATGATGCCGTTGCTGTAGACGAGGCGGTCGCCGCGGTTGTGCAGCTGGCGGGGCAGAAACCGGTCGGTGGCGAGCAGCGAGGCCAGTAGTGGGAAGCCGTTGAAGGCGGTGTTGGCGGCCAGGATCAAGATGGCGGCTGTGGCGGCCTGGAGGTAGTAGAAGAGGGGACCGATCCCGAAGACTGTTTGGGCGATCTGCGCGAGCGCGGTTTGGGTGGGTGTATCGGCGGGCAGCCCCAGGTCGGTGGGGCTCTCGGCGACATGGACCTGGAGGGTGAGCGCGAGCACCGTTATGCCGATGAACATCGTGATCGAAAAGACGCCCATGATGGCCAAGGTGTCGGCAGCGTTCTTCGCCTTCGGCTTCTGGAATGCGGGTACGCCGTTGCTGATCGCTTCGACGCCGGTCAAGGCGGTACAGCCGGATGCGAATGCCCGCATCGCCAACAGCACTACAGCGATGCCTACATATGAGTGCTCGGGGTAGATGGGCAGTCCGGCAGTGGGTGCCTGCAGGTGCTCCCCGGACAGTAGCCGATAGCCGGCGACCACGAACATGGCGTAAATGCCGAGCAGGAAGCCGTAGGTGGGGACCGCAAAGGCCTTCCCGGACTCTTTGACGCCGCGCAGGTTCATGAGGGTGAGCAGCACCACAAAACCAACCGAGAGGGAGACGGCGTGCCGGGATAGTCCCGGAAAGGCCGAGGTGATCGCGGCAACTCCGGCGACGACAGATACCGCGACCGTGAGCACGTAGTCGACTAACAGCGCGCTGGCCGCCGCCAGCCCGGCCGACTCCCCGAGGTTGGCGCGGGCGACGGTGTAGGCGCCGCCACCGTTCGGGTACGCCCGGCAGGTCTGCCGATAGGAAGCAATCACCACCGCAAGAAGGGCGACGATGACGGCTGCGACATACCAAGCTAGATGGAGAAATGCGAGCCCGCCCAGGCTCAGGATGAGCAGAATCTCCTCGGTGGCATAAGCAACCGAGGACAGCGGGTCGCTGCAGAAGACAGGCATCGCCAGCTTCTTCGGCAGCAGCGTTTCGGAGAGTTGGCTACTGCGCATCGGCCGCCCCAGGAACAGCCGCTTAGGCCCTTCGCGGAGAACGCTCACCGCGAGCCGCCTCGACCCAGGCCAAACAAGATGATTACCACATGGCTAGTGCCTCTCGGCTGTCCGCCGATGACGCCTGTCTTAACGGCTTTTTGACGGCTGCAGGACGGATCTTGACGCCTTCTTCACAGAGAACAGCCCTGGTTTCGAGAGAACGATGGAACGCGTGACAGCAGCAGAGTCCCTGATCCATAAGAAACGTCTGACGGTCGAGCGGCTCGGCGCCGCCGTGGTGCTCCGGCTGAAGAGTCTCAGTATGGGCAGGTCGAGCGACTCCAAGCGAGCGACCGCACAGTGCTCCACGATGCCCAGCATCCCTCCGCAGTGTGGCTACCCGTGCACAGCTGACCGCCGGGTCGCTTGCCGCTGGGTCTTTGAAGCAGGCAAGGCTAGAGAATCTCTCTGCTTCGGCGAGCGAAGATCCCGGTGCTGTCGGCTTGGCGCTTCGACGGTACATAGATTCTTGGCGGCAGTCGCGCTGCCGTCGGTGCGGAACGGGGAGGGCACGGTCGGTCGCGGGCCGGCAGCGGGAGCTCACGATCGCGGAGGAGGTCCCGGCATCGCGCGGGCAGGACCTGATCCTGCAGGTGACGAGCGATACCGATAGCGACTGGCACGCCCCGCAGCGGTGGCAACGGCTACGAGCTTCAGGTGAAGGCCGACGAATTGGCTACAGGAAATTCCCACGTTCCCCGCTGCGGCCGTTTGAGGTGGAGTGAAGTCCGCACCACGTTGACGAGATCATTTGGATCTTGAATGCCTGTATGACGCGCTGTGGCGGATTAGGTGACCAGCCTCACCGTGTCAGCATCGTTCAGGTGAGAAATGCCTGCCGACCTCGCCGCTAGGCTTCAGCGTCAGGGACTGCGCGGCGAGATGGGCGAGTAGCCCGGCGACTTGGCGCTGCTCCGCCGGTGGACGAGCAACGTGGGTGGCCGCGGTGACGGCAAAGTAGGCGGGACTGGCATCAGGACGCGGCAGCGGGATCGCGATGACGTCATCGGTAGGCAACCCGTCTGTGTCGACGTCTAAAACCCGTCCGGATCGAGTAACCGTGCCGTCGCCATGAAGCACCAATTCGGGCAAGCGCTCGTCCAGCACTAAGTCGCAGCTGTCCGCATCCAGCACATTGAGCAGTGTGCCCGCGATGGCCTCAAGCGCTGCTACCTGAGTCTCCGGCGCAGCTGGTTCGGCGGCGCGCCGAAGGGCGGTCAGGTAGTCGAGCCGGCGAACAGCCACGGCACGCTGACGGCCAGCCCGCCAGCTGAGCTGCTCGATGGCACCGCCCACCACAACTAACAGCACAACGGTCAGGATGTCTTGGGTGTCGAGGATCCTGAAGCTGTAGTAGGGCTCGGTCCAGAAGTAGTCGTAGGCAAGCGCGGTGGTAACTGCGGCAACCAAGCCGGCCGGCCGGAGCCCAGCGGCAGAAACCAGGGCGACGGCAAGGACGAGCACAAGGGTCACATGATTCTCATGCAGTTGCGGACGGGCCAGAGTCAACAGAGCGGCGACACGGGTCCGAGGAAAACTGCCGCAACCCAGACAGCCGGGCGGTGCCGGGCCAACCAGTCAGATAACACCATCTCACCTCACACCGCTGCTGCTCGCTTGTTGCCGCTGAATGATCATGATCACGACTCAAGTTTGCGATCAACGGGCGCGGCCCAACAGGCTCCTTTACGCAGCTTCTACACCACAACTCGGTCGCCGCAGGCGTCAAAATCCCGTTAAAGACCGATTGCTGGCTGGCGGCCCGGCGGTTGACTGTTTCCAGAGGCATCTCGGGTAACAGGAGCAGGGTGACCAGGACTGAGGAAGCGCCGGCGGCCCCGCGCTCCGTGCGGTCGTGGTTGATGAAAGGTGTTCGCGAGGAGCACCCAGCTCACCTGGCAGCGCACCCGAGCCCGCAGCAGACCGAGAAGACTCACCATTGGTGGCAGGTCATGTGCCTGACCGGCGTGGACTACTTCTCCACCCTCGGCTATCAGCCGGGCATCGCCGCTCTGGCCGCCGGCGCGATCTCCCCGATCGCGACAGTGGTGCTGGTGGCCCTGACCCTGCTCGGCGCGCTGCCGGTATACCGCCGGGTGGCTCGAGAGAGTCCGAACGGTGAGGGGTCGCTCGCCATGCTGGAGCGGCTGCTGTCGTTTTGGAAGGGCAAGATTTTCGTCTTGGTGCTGCTGGGCTTTGCCGCCACCGATTTCATCATCACCATGACGCTGTCCGCTGCCGATGCCACTGCTCACCTGGTGGAGAACCCTCACCTCGAGCCGTTCCTCACAGGCCACCAGGTGGCCATCACTCTGGTCCTGCTGGCGCTGCTCGGCGCGGTGTTCCTCCGCGGGTTCAAAGAGGCCATCGGTGTCGCGGTGATCTTGGTGGCGATCTACCTCGCCCTGAACATCGTGGTCATCACCGTCGCCTTCGGACACGTTGCAGCGGAGCCCTTCCTCTGGTCGGACTGGAAAGCAGCCCTCACCCAAGCGCACGGCAACCCGTGGGTGGTTGTCGGCATCGCGCTGCTGGTCTTCCCGAAGCTGGCGCTTGGCCTCTCCGGTTTCGAGACCGGTGTGGCGGTGATGCCGCACATCAAGGGCGACCCAGAGGACACGCCCGCGCATCCGGTAGGTCGCATCCGCGGCGCCAAACGACTGCTGACCACGGCCGCAGTGATCATGAGCATCTTCTTGATCACCAGCAGTGTGGTCACCACGCTGCTCATCCCGCCCGCTGAGTTCCAACGTTGTACGTCGGGGGCTCTGCAAAGGTCAAGGAGATTGCTGCTGCTAAGGGCATCGATCCTGCCGAGGTCGAGAAGATGTTGGCATCGTTTTACGGTAGGTCTTCAGCGAAGTCACCAGTTGAGCAGCGCGTCGAGGTCTGCAAGAGGTACTGGGATGTCTTCGATGCTGTGCATGCAGCGCAGTCTCCGGGCATGCGTTCGCTCTGGGGATTCGTCGATGAAGGTGCAACGTATAGCCCAGGATCACCATCGGCAGCGTACGAACCGCAAGCGCGACCGCATCTTCTCCCAGACAACCTTGCCGATGAGATCGAGGAGCTCTGGGACAGCGAGATCGTGAAGCGGTGGCCCGAGCGAATCGTCAGCACGATTTATCCGCATGCGATGTTCGCCGACACGTTTGGCCCTGCGCTGCAGCTCTGGCATGGCTGCGCACTAACGGCGTGGTTTGTGTGCGAGGGCCCTTACTCAAGGACCGACTTGCCCGGGATGGCTAGTTTCTACGAAGACGAGTTACTCGCATTGGATGAGCTCGGCACACCCATACATAAACAGCTCTTTACCGAGCTGTCGGCTGCAGAGTCACGACTTGGTCCGCTGGAGGAGTTGACTTCGGAGTTGACTTCGGATCGTGCGTTGGAAGTCGGCATTCGGATCTCAATTGGTGTCGGAACAAGACGAGCCGGATTCGAGATTCTTCGAGACATCATCACTCGGCATCGCCGTGGTTGGGCAAAGTGGTATCTGGACGCTTACCTACACGAGCGCTGGCATTCCGAACTGAAGGAAGTGGCCTGGGAGTTCAATCGCTTTCTAGCGGCTAAGGGCAAGCCGCCGACTGTGAAACAATTCGTCGTGTTCGGTGAGACAGCAGTAGGTCACTGGTTCGGGGGAAGTATTGCCGATGCGTATGCCGTCTTTGGTGAGAAGTCGCCGGTAACTCAAACGCGCGTGGCGTTGATGCCGGCGAATCGAGCCGGGCTCGCCGGTCTGGTTTACAGGGAGCTCGGCGGTCGAATTCTTCCGCCCGAAGCAGCATGGGAGCACCGCGAGCTTTTCCACGCTCAGTTCGAGATCCGACGTCGGGCTGATGCAGCTCCGAGGTTTGTTCAGCTGCAGGAGGCGCTGGGTCGAGTTCCTACTACGAAGGAGTTCGGTGCCGACCGGTGGGGACAGCCAGATGAAGTCGAGATTCTCTGGACTCGCTTTGTCCAGGCTGTCGAACGCTCACTGCCGGCCGCCAGAGTCCTCCCGAAGTCCAACTCTTCACCGGCCCGGCCAATGTCGTCGGCGCAACCCGTCGTGCCATCCAAGCCTGCAACACCGGCTCGGGAATCGGCCCCGCAGTTAGTCACCACGCCGACCTCCGGAGTAAAGGAGTCCGGAGTCGGCGGTTTTCTCAAGAGGATTTTCAAGCGGTGATACGAGAACGGGCGACATCCGCAGCAGTTCACTCGGATGCGGACAACCGATTTGCCAACGCAGCGAATGGCGTATGGCTAGACGATCGCGCGTCCAGTTCATGGCCGCCGTTCTTTGCTGAGATCAGCGGCTGCATCGCGGAGCCATAGACGGAAACCGGGACTCCCTGCGCGGCAAGGTGGTCCATTGGCTCAGTCTGTTTGACGGCTGTGATCGTTCAGCTAACAATGACTGCTAGTGACGGGCCACGGATTCAACCGTGGTTGGCCTGGCGAAGATCAGCAGCCTTGATCCATTGTTGACGTCCGTTCGGCCCGCGCACCCGGCCGAACCACTCCTGGCGTTCTCGGACCCACCAATCGAGCGTTCCTGCCGCTGACCACGTGGCGACCTGCACTTCCACCGGCGGATCGACCGCCAGGCGATCCGCTTCGCCGTACTGGGTCGGATCGAGATCTTGCATATCTAATTAGAACACTTCTGCGAATCTCAATGGAAGAGAATCGCTGAAGTCAGCTCGCGGACCTTATTGGCGGCAGCCAGTTGTGGGAGGCAAGGATCTGTTCCGTCCGCTCCGACAGTTCCAGCGGCGGGTCGCCGTCATCGGATCGGTTGCACACCTGGTCGCGAAGGATCCGGGCGGCCTCCTGGCGATGTCCCGCGGCGCCGGCGACCGCGGCAAGGTCAAGTCGTGGAATCTCTTCGTAGGGAGCGGCGGCTGTCGCGATCTGGGTGGCCGCCCGGGCTGTGTTGAGGTCGCCTTCGGCGAGGGCATGAGTGGTGACGAGGTGGGCGACGTCGACGATGCCGCATATCAGGTGGTGGTCGAGCCGGTCGCCCTCGTACAGCCAGGTCCACCCTCCGGGCCGAAGTTTGTCGAACGGCTGTCCGGTCACCAGCCGGAGTGCTTGTCGTAGGTCGTCGATGCCGTCGGCGCCGCGGGACTCTCCGCGGACTCTGAGGCGGCGGAACAGGTCGACGTCCAGCAGCAGGTCTTCGACCTGGTAGACCCCGATGCCGCGTGCTCGGGCGGCGGCGCTGTCTCGGGCGTCGGGCAGATGCTTGCGGCAGGTGCGGGGGTTCACGCCGAGCCAGTCGCGGAGCACCTTGATGTCGTTGCGGACCCTCGGGCCGGTGATGGAGAAGGCCGCCGCGACCTCTTCTGGGGTGGCACCGTGCGGTCGGGTGGCCAGGTAGGCGAGCAGCTCAGTGTAGTAGGGCTTGCGTTTGGCGATCGCGGTGCCGTGGGTGCGGGCCCCGACCGGGCCGAGCAGGGTCAGCCGGGGCAGGTCACAGTCCTCGGCGAACCAGGCGTTGAGGTCGGCATCGAGGGCGGGGTCGGCATCTTCGACCGCCTGCCGGAGCCTGGCGGGCACCTGGGGGGCGAGGGTGGTGAGATCTTCGGCGGTCGTGGCCGCGGCGCTGAGATAGTCGTCATCTTCCCCGGGCAAGACCGAGGTGGTGGGCTCGGTAGCCGGGTCGGGTCGGGTGCCGCGGCTCTGGGTGTGTTCGGTGCGGAGGGCTCCGGCTTCGTCGGCGTAGGCCTGCCAGCCCTCGGCGTCGATCCGCTGTGGTATGGGCACATCGGGGGCGTCGGATGTGCTCTGGGCGATGAGGGCGGGGCAGCCGAGAGCCTCGTCGGCGGTCAGTCCGACGGCCACTAGGTCCAGACTCAGCGAGGGCACACCGAGCCGGCCCTGACCTGTCACATTGATCACTTCAGCGCCAACGTTCGTGTGATTACCGACGGTGACGACGGCAGCGGCGGTCCGACCGTGATGCTCGTGGACCAGGCTGATCAGTTGATCATGTGACCCCGATGGTGGGTCCGTGAGGTCGATCAGCAGCAGCCGAGCCGGCCAGCTGTCGGCGCCAGCTTGTTGGGCGCGGGCGGTTGCGATGTCAGGCTCTACTTCGTCAGCCCGTCCGAGCGTGGCGACCGCGTCGGCGAGAAGCTCTGCCGCCGGATTCGTGCCGGAGGGGTGCCGACGGATGCGATCGGGGTTCAGGACGGCGACCTCGCCGGCTACTCCGACGCAGTCGACCGTCACGGCATCCGACCAGGGGTTGCAGGCGAGCTCGGCGGCGAGGTACCGGGCGAAGTCGGTCCGGTAGGTGGGGTCGCCGGTGATGTTCACGACCGCCAGCTCCTCAAGATTTAGCAGCCATACGTGGCCGTCGTCATCGGAGCCGATGGTGACCAGCAGCGAGTAGGGCGCCGGCTGGTCGACCAGGTGCGGTCCGAGCTGGTCGAGGTCGATGGTGAGCGGCACGGTCCAGTACTGGCCGTCGGTGTTCTGCCAGGGCTCCGGAAGGTCGGACGGCTCGCTGAGATACAGCCGGATGGTGCTGCGAGACAACTGGACCGCGATGACCCGCGGCATTGGCTGTTGGACGGCGCTTTGGTTGGCCGCGAGCCGGCGGAGTGCCGCATCCACGACGGTGATCTTTGGGGCGCTGAGGTCACCGACTGCGGTGATGGTTTTCTCGACGGGAGCCAGCTGCGGGCCGGGGACGGCGACGGTTCGGCCAGGTCGACGGGTCCGGAACTGGCCGCGGCGGCGGGTTCGGAGCAGCAGCAGCAACGATGCAGCCAGAACGACCCCGCCGCCGGTGAGCCCCGTCAACAGCCAAGGCGACAAATCGGCATCGGGTTGAGCGGCGTCGTCAGCCCCATCGGCCGAAGACTGCGGCGTCGGCATCTGCGTGGCAGGTTCCGTTGGCTGGGCAGTCGGGGTGGTAGTCGGTGGTGCGGTCGGCGACCTTTGGGCCGTCGACCCAGGTATCGGCCCGTCCGCGGGTGAGTGGCGCTGGTGATGGGTGTCCCGGTGGCCATTTTCGGTTTTGCTCGGCTTCGCGGCAGCGTCTCTTCTTGGTTCCGGCCCGCGTACTTTGAGGGTCCAGCCGACGTCGATGACGTCGGGGTCGGCGAGGTGCCGGTTCCCCGGCTGGGTGATCGCCTTGGAAGCTTTGAAGATTTCGGGGTATCGGTCGGCGTCTCCGAGTTCTTCCTCGGCGATCTCAGACAATGTGTCGCCACGTTTCACGGTCACTGTGTGCGCGGCACGATCCGGGTCGGTGCGAGCCGTGGTGGGCAGGCGGAGGATGGTGCCCGCGGTGATGAAGTCGGGGCGTCCGCCCAAGATTTTGGTGTTGAGTTCGGCGATCTCGCGGTAGCGGGCTCCGGAGCCGAGCTGGTCACGGGCGATGGTCCATAGTGAGTCCCCGCTCCGCACCCGGTAAGGAACGGTTTCGACCTTGCCGCGGTTTCCTGCGGCCGTCGGCATGTAGGCGTTTGTGGGACGGTGTGGGGTTTCGTCCGGGCCGTGGTTGTAGGCCGCGGTGGTCACGGGTAGGGCTGCCGGTTCGCTGGGGTGCTGAATCTGCTGGTGGCTGGCGGCGAACAGCAGCAGGGCTGCGGTGACCAGGCTCCGGGCGGCGAGTTGCGGCAGCCGCAACCCCGGCAGCGCGGGTGTGGTGATGCCTCGCAGCCGAGATGCGGCTTCGATCAGGATAGAGCCGGCGAGGATCAGCCAGGCCATCCAGGCGATCAGGCTGATTGCGGCGACGGCCAGGGTTCCGTCATCCGGGCTGGTCAGCGCCCTCCCCACGTCGGACAGGGAGGGCAGCTGATCGGGCAGCGGGTTTCCTCCGACTTCGACCAAGATGACGGGTAGGCCGACGAGGATGCCTATGATCAGCATTGCGGCCAACGTCCCAGTGATCAGCCGCCGGAGCGTTGTCATCGTTCGACCCCGTTCACGGCGCGCACGATCCGGGATTCGGCGGAACCCGTCACCGGCAGTCGGTCGATTCCGATGATGCCGAGGAATTTGGTGTGGTAGGTCGCAGACGTGTGGACGATCACGGCGGTGCTGCCGTGAAGCTGCGCTGTCCCGACGACATCGGAGGCGGCCAGGTAGGCGCGGGCGGCCGCTGCTGCTAGGGCCGGGTCGGTGCGTACGCCTTGGCCGCGGATGGCGCGGCTGGCCTGCAGTTGCTGGCCGCCGGCCCGGGCCGCCTGCGCGGCCACATTAATCACATGTTGCCGGCTGAGGACCTGCCCGCCAAGGTCGACGGCGAGGCCGACCAAGATGATCATCGCCATAGCGGCGTTGACCATCCACAGACTCACCGAGCCGCGTTCACGGTTGCAACTGGTCCAGCCTCGCCGCAGGTGTGCTCGCATCAGTCAGCGCTCCCGGTAGGTGTCGATCGGTGAGGACATGGTGGCGGTGATAGTGCGGGCACCCGGCAAACCAGGAATAGAAATGTCGGACAGGTCAGCGACACAGGTGACGGTGGCGGTGACCTTCGCCGGTGTGCCGACCGGGGCGGCGAAGCCGCTGGTATCGATGTCGACGTGCTGGGAGGCGCATCGCACACCTTGATTCCGCAGGCTGATTGCCGCCCCGGAAGCCCCATCAGTTTTGGCTTGGTGTTGGGTGCGGGCGATCGATGCGGATCGGGCGGCTTCGGCGGCGGAGGCTTCGACCGCCTGCCGGGCGACGGCGATTCGCCCGGCGGTTATGATCAACAGCACGAACAGCAGAAACGCTGGGACGCCGATCACCGCCTCGATGGTGGCCGAGCCCTGCTCCCGGTTGGCGTGTCTGATCTGGTGGCTCATCCGGTGGTGATCCGTTCCACTGGGACGGTGGCGCTCTGCTGAACGCTTGGAGACCAGCCGGGGATGACGCTCAATGCCGCGCCTTGGATTGTCACCGTCGCCTGGGTGGCCGAGCGGCTGCCGGACACCGATGCGTTCTCTATGACGTCTGGTCCGCCGGCGGCTGCGATGAATGATGTTGCCGCGTCGATGCCGTCGCTCGTGGTGCCGGTTTCCGCGCCGGCGGCCCGGGCTCCCTGTTGCGCCGCGGCGATTGCGACGGTCCGGGCGTGATAAAACAGCGCGGCCTGCAGGCCGAGAAACATCACCAAGAACAGCACCGGCATCAAGATCACCATCTGCACCGACGTGGAACCCCGCTCGGTCCGCATCGCGAACTGCGGTAACGCTCGCAGGCGTGCTGTTCTCAATGACATGGTCGCTGGTTAGAGGCGTCCGACCTGGCTGGTCACGTAGGCCTTGATCGCGGCGACCGCGATAGCGACAATCGCGATCACCGCCGCGGCCCAGGCCACCTGATCGATGGTGACGGACCCCCGCTCAGGATCCTCGGCCTTGGCATCCAGGGCCTGCCGAAGCTGGTCGCTCAGCCGCAGACCGAGCAGCTGCAACATCAAGACGGGGTGACGCATCACAGTGGTCCTTTCCACGAGCGCGGACTTGGGATTGGAAGGTGATCCTGCGGGATGGAGGGTGTGCGGCGGCATTAGGTGCCTCCTACGAGGCGCAGCAGTGCCGGGCAGATCAGCATGGCCAAAAAGATGACGCCGAGGATGCTCATCGGAATAGACATGCGTTCGCCGATCTCGTTGGCCTTGGCCAGTTAGGCGTTCAGCATCGCCGCGCGCATGCCGGCGCTCCGGGCCCGCAGGTTGCTGTACACCTGGGCGCCCTCCTGCCCCGACAGCCGCATGATGTCGGCCAGGTCGGCCAACTCCGGCAGACCCAGCTCGGTCGACAGCGCCTGCAGCGCCTCCCACGGCGGCACGCCGGACCAGCGGCTGCGGGCCAGCTCCTCTTCCAGTCGCCGAAACACCCCACTGTCGCCGACGTCGGCGGCGACCTCCATGGCCTGCCGGGTGCCGCTGCCGCTGTGCCGTTCCAAGGCGACCAGGTCGATGTAGGCACCTAGAGCGCGGGCGAACTCGGCCCGAGCCTTCGTTGCCTCGTCGCGGACATTGACATCAGGCAGCCAAAACATCACTGCCGCCAACACCACCGTGGCCAGCACCGGAATGACTATCGGCAACCGCAGATCGAGCAGATGGAACAACGCGGTCAGCAGCGGCGGAACGCAGAGCCCCACCGCCGCGTAGAGCACCTTGTCCCCGTAGAACCGGGCGACCGGGATCCGCAGCAGCGCCAGCTCTCGGGTCGGGGTGCGGGTCCAGGCCGCAGCCGGCAACCTCTTCAACGCCCACACCCCGAGCCGCTGCCGACTATCGGCCACCACCGGGCCCGGGTCAACGCTGCGACGGGCCCGCTCCGGAGACAGCCGCTGGAGCGCGTCGGCCAGGTCGGGATGAGTCGGCGCTAAACGCCACAACAACAACGCCACCCCCAGACCGACCAGGGCGCCTCCCGCCAGCGCCAGCTGCAAGCCGGTAGTCATGACTCGGCCTGCTGACGGGCGGTCGCTCCGATGAACCGCGGCAGCGGTTTCCCGGCGGCCATGCGGCGCATCCCCACCAAGGTGGCGACATAGCCGCCGAGCAGCAGCACCAAGATCATCTGGCCGAGCGGGGTGCTGTAGGGGGTGATGTAGCTGCCGGTCAACGCCAGCACTGCCAAGACACCGAGGGTGATCAAGGTGACCCAGCGGGCGGTAGCTCGGGGTTTCGCCCGGTCGGCCTCGATCGCCCGGCGGGCGCGGACGTCGGCAGCAACCGACTCGGCCAGGCTCTCCAACACGTTGGCCACGCCGGTGCCGCGGCGGCGGGCCGCCAGAATGAGGTTCGCCGCGACCAGGTCGCCGGTCGCATCATCGAGGTCGTCGGCGAACATCCGCAGCGCCTCCTCGGTGGACCAGCGGGCCCGGAGCCGGGTCGCCAGCCGGGTTACCTCGGGCCGGATCGGATCAGGCGTCGACCGCAGGGTGGCGATCAGCGCCTCTTCCAACCCGATCCCGACGGTGAGCACCCCCGATAGGGAGCGGGTCCACTCCTCCATCGCCTCCAGCCGGTCGATCTTCGACGCCGCCGGTGAGGGCGAGAGCAGCACGGGCAGGCCGGCCAGCGCGGCCGGCACCAGCAGCGCCGTGACCAGCCAGCCAGTCAGCAACGCCACCAGCACACCGACCCCGAATCCGACCAAATCAGAATCCGGGTCCGCGGCCTGACCGTGCGCAGCCACCCAGGCACCCCAACCCGGGTTCGTTGTGGCGCCGGAGGTGGTTTCGGGGTCCGGCGGAGCCCGGCGACGATGCCGATCAGGCCCGCGATCAGCAGCGCCCCGGCCAGCGCCGGGATGAGCGGGGTCACGATGGCACCTGGCTGGATTCGGCGTAGAAGCCGGGCAGATCGAAGCCATACTGCTGGAGATTCCGGTACTCATCGGGCAGCACCCCGGCGACCGCGACCCGGCCAGCGCCTGCGGAGAAGACATGGGTCGTGGCGTACCCCTTCTCCCTCTCACCCGGGGTGACCGCGATGATCTCCGACACCCATCGGTCGCGGCGCGCCGCACCGGCGGCTAGCGGGGTGGTTTCCAGCTGCAGCTGCACCACCAGGTCGATGTTCTCCGCGATGGCTCGAGTGGCGTACTCGTGGGTGACATGGGCGCCGGCCTCCATCGCACACGTCACCAGCTTCCGCAACGCCGCCTCCGCGTTCGCGGCGTGGGTGGTGCTGATCGACCCGGCGCCGGACTCCATCGCCTTGATCATCGCGATCACCTCACGGCCGCGGACCTCGCCGACGATCTGGCGTGACAGGTTGAACCGGAACGAGTCATACAGCGCCTCATCCAAACTGAACTCACCGGCCTGCCGGCCATCGGCGCCGCGCTCCCCCGACCCGGGACGGGCCTCCCAGGCGTGCACGACCGGATGCCGATCCGGCATCTCGTGCAGGTGCAGCTCGTACTCGGTCTCAAAGGTGCCGATCGCCTCATACGGCGGAATCTCCGCGCACAAGGCACGCACCATCGTGGTCTTCCCCGACCCCTGCGGTCCGGCCACCACCACGCTCTTGCGGGCCCGGACCGCCGCCGCCAGGAACGACGCGGCCAAAGGCGTCAAGGCATGCAGCTCGACCAAATCATCCAGGCTGACCCGGCGGAGCCGGTGCCGGCGGATCACCACCGACGGCCGCGAGGTCACCCAGGCTGCTGCTGCGAGCCGGGCGCCGCCGTCCAACCGCAGATGCAGCCTCGGCTGGGCGGCACTGAACGGTCGCGCGTTCACCTCCGACCGGCTCGCCAGAAACACCAAGAACTCGATGAGCTCGGAGTCGCTGTCCGCGACCGGCTCGCCCGAGATGATTGTGCCGTCGGTCAACTCCAACCGGACGGTGTCATGGCCGGTGATGATGATGTTCTCGATCCGGTCGTCATCCACCAGCGGCTGCAGCCGACCCAACCCGAACAAGGCATCGAAGACCGCCTTCGCGACACTGTCCTGCTCCAGCATCGACCAGGCCCCGAGGCCGGCGGACAGGCGCTCCTGCGCCTCCGCTTGCAGCAGGTCGACGATGATGGAGCGGCCGATTTCCTGCTGAGCCTCCCGATCCAGCGGACTCTGCCCATCGCCCAGCTGCGCGCTCAGCCGTTCCGATGCTTGCGTACGCAGCCGCGCCACCAACGACCAGTCCACGCCCGCCCTGCTGCTGCCTAGGCGTCCGGCCCGGTGCGGCTGATCCCACCCTGGCGGCGGATTCTTGACCAGCAAGGCGGCCGGCGGCGACGCTGCCGATGTCTGGACCTCGTCTCGGGTGGCGGCCGGGTCGAGACGCATCGAGAACGTCGAACGGACCCGACCCGGGCGAGAAGCCGGAACGGGTGCAAAAAGCGGCAGATCGGCCGGGTCGTCGCAGTCCCGGAGTGCCGGTTCGCCCATCACGACCTCCTCATCCGGGGGGAGGCGAGCTGGTCTGCATCGGCCGCGATTGTGGATTCGATCGCTGCCCGGGCGGCCCGCAAGCTCCTCGGCAAAGCCCGGCCATCGAAGCGGCGGGGCGGGGCCGCTCCTCGGGAAAAGACTGCGGCCTCCGCCTCCTGCCACGCCAGCGCCGCCACCACCGGCAGCCCCAAAACCTTGGCAACATCCCGTCCGCGGTAAGGCCGGCCCTCCCCCACCAACAGGGCTTGCACCCGGGCCGGCGCCCCCAACTCATGGAATCCGGCTCGCAGCGTTTCAGCCCACGACCTCGCCGCCGCCAACGCCACCAAATCCGAGCGCATCACCAACAACGTCAGATCCGATGCATAGATCAGCGGTTCCGGCGACCCGACTAGGCCAAGCCGGCCGGCGTCGATGATCACATCACGGCCAGTGGAGTCCAACCCCTTTAATGCGGCCGCCAGCGGCTCCCACAGTGCGGCGAGGCTGCCCGCTTGGGTGTGGGAGCGGATTCCGGGCAGCAGCGACGCCGACGAGTCAGGAATCGGCATCGGCAGTTCAGCGAGAGCCTCGACTAGCAGTCCCTCCCGATGCGCCCAGGCCAGATCGATCAACCCTTTAGTCTGGGCCAAAGCGCCGCGGAAGAAGCCAGCCAGAATCGCTGAGCTGCCGGTTGGGTCCGCCTCGATCAGTAACACAGGCCGGGCCCATGTCAACGCCAACCCCAACGCCGACGTGGTCGCCCCCGGTGACCCAGCAGCCGAGGCAAGCACAATCACCGCCATCCGCCTCAGCGCTCCCGAGAATCCAACACCACGGCAACCTTGCCCGTGGCGGCGCGGGCAGCCAGCTCGGCAGCCCGGTCGTAGGGCACCTGGACGCTGACCACCGTTTGGCCACTGTCGTCGGCCGGGTAGACCCCGACAACGGTGGCGGTGATGGATCGTTGCTCCTCGTCTGTGACCTCACCTTGCTGTCCCGGTGTCGCCACGACCCGCACCTGATCGCCCGCCCTCAAAGGCTCGCCCGGCAGCAGCGCTGCCGGCACCGCGACACCCACCACCGACATGTCCTGCGTCGGAACGACCGTCGCTGTGATGCTGCCCTGGGTCACCAATCCGCCCGCTGGCAGATCCACCGCGGCCCGTTGACCCACCACGCCGTCCAGTTGGGCGGCCGGAATCGGATTGAGCGCCGGATCCACGCTGATCCGTACCGTGATCAGATTTTCGCGGCTGATCAGTTCCCCCCGCTGGATGGTGGTGCGCACCGCCACCACGTCCTCAGCGGTGGTTACCGAGGTGTAGGCCCACACACCGAGCAGCCCGCCGAAGCACACCGCCGCAACCGATGCCACCAGCAGCAGTGGCCGACGCCGCAGCTTGGGCGGCGGCGCAATTCCTGCCTCCACTGCCGAAGTCGCGACTTGCGCAGTCTTGTTGGCGCGCTTGGTAGCGGGCCTGGTCTTCGCCTCCGTCGTCACCGACATCGATCTGTATCCCCCTGAGTTGGCTCGATAGTGAGCTACCTGATTAGCACCTGGGCCTCGCCCATGGTGATGACAGCGGTGCGCGTGAAATCCAGCGGAATGGTGCCGTTCTGCCCAATCCCGGCCCAGGTCACCCGCCAATACGAGGTTGCCCGCACCGTGTAGGTGCCCTGCCGGGTATAGATATGGCCGCAATCCGGGCTCGCCCTCTTGCCGAACGAGTCCGCATACGGTGTGCCCCTCTTGGTGCAGATGACTGTGCGGCCGTCACCCATCGCCCAGACCACACGTTGGACCTTTGCCGTGGCCGTGACCCTGTAACCGACGGAGGAGGCCGTTCGAGTGATCGGACCCCACGTGTGCTGGCCCGGATTAGCAACCCACATCCACGTCGGCATACCGACGATTCCGACACTCCCGGGTTGGGGCTCCGGCACAATTCCAATCCCGATCGCCCGCAGTCGCATCGTCGCAATCGCCCGCAACGCCAGTGCGCGGGGCTCGGGCGGTGCCGCCGGACCCGTCGGAGCAGTCGCCGACCAAAAGGTAAACATCCGGGACCCCACCAGGGCAGGGGAATAGCACTCATAAATAGCGCCCGTCTTGTGACCCTCCCACTCCGGATCAGACTTGGCCGGTTGAGGATCCGCAAGGCTCACATAACAATCACGGGCATTCGACCACCAACTACTGCCATCCCTACACGGCACCTCCTTGCCGGAGAACGACGAAACGCACCTCTTCGGGCTCTTACTGTTGACCGGATGTGAGCCGGACTCTCGTTTAGTGCTGCGATGCGTGATCCCTGATGCTGGAGGCGTGACTTTGAGCACGCAGGTCACGGCTTGGGGATTCCAGACTGAGCCAGCAGGGCATTCGACCGGTTCAGCACTCGCCTGCTCCGCCACGACGATGTTTGCGAACGCTGCGAACAGCAAAACGAAGGGGGTCGTCCCCGCACGCTTCAGCAAGTTTTCGTCACCTTTTCCTTGATGACGTACCACTTTCGCTGGTCGTTCTCGATGGTGTAGTCGTAGGACACACGGCGAGGTCCTTCCGGGGGGACCACTGATTTCCCGTTTTTGTCCACTAGGTTGACTTTGCTCGCATCGATGCACGCGGTGACCTTGTAGAGGTCGTCATCCTTGGTTTGCTCGGCCACAACGTCGCGAACGGCAACTCGACCCTCGGCTTTGACCCCATCGAATCTGTACTGATTTATGTTCCTGGCCCACTGGGCCGCCACTGAGCCCCGCGAAACTGTCGTCAATTCGGTCAAATCTGAGTTTGGGTCAGCCGAAAGGCGATCGATAACACGCCAGAAGCGGTGTACAGCGCCCTCCGCTTTGCGAAGGTTCACATCCTCTTCGGATGGGCTAGGTGAGGCGGCCATGCTTGGTACCACAGGCGAAGCGACCGGAGTTGGCAAAGGGGTCGGCTGGGGGCCAGGGTTACTGCAGCTGGCGAAACAAACAACAAGGATCGCCGTCAGAACAAACTCGACGACCGAGCCGAGCCGCGTCTGCATCACTCACCTCCCATCGATCCCCTATCCCCCTAAGGAATCGCGCCGACCCTGGCGGTCAAGGGGGTCAGGGATGTTTGACGACGGTAATCCCCCGGCGGTACCGCACAGCCTTGGCGCCGGAACCTGTGCATAACCACCGCACCCGGACTCGGGTGCCCTGTCGGGAGAAGCCCCCGAGCACAACCGATATCGGTTGGACTGGACTCCTCGCGTCCAACGCCTATGTTGCACGCGGACGCGGCCCAGGTAGAGCAGATTGCACTGCGTGTCTGCGATAAGAAGCCCGCTCGCCTCGCTTCGCCGGAATATGGCGGCCTCTCATCGGGAGCCGCGGTTTCGAGCCGCGGTTTCTCCTGCCTGCTTCGACGCCATAGCTGTATGGGGCATGTTGGCGCTCTGATGGCCGTCGCGGTTGCCATGCGCCGTTTAGGTGAGGTGGATCCAGCTGCCTTCCGAGGGGACCCCCGTTGCGTTGACCACGAACAGCAGGTACCACCCGGGGGGTGCGATGGTCGCGGTCGCTGGCATCTGAAGGAGCACGGCCTCGGGGCCGGTCACCTGAATCGGGAGGTCCACTAGCCGCTGCTCAGAGTTGAGCGAGTGCGTGGTGGCTCCGGGCCGGATGAGACAGGCGGATGCAATCTGATCTGCGCCTAGGGCCGCCGGCACCCAGTCACCGTAGCTGACCTCAGTCGCCGACGGATTGCATGTGGGCCTGGGACCGGCAAACAAGTAGGGCGGCCAGAACACCTCAATTCGCAGCTCCTCGGTCTTGCGTGCCGGGTTGGAGCCGGCGGTGATCACTCTGCCGTCGGGCACAAGCAAAGCGACCGAGTGATAAAGCCGCGCCACCCGGCTTTTCGCCGCCATGGCCCAGATGCCCGGCCCGCCAGCGAAATCGGGGTGATAAATCTCGGCCTCAAGTGTGGCGTCTGCGCGGCTCTCCTCCATCATGGCGCCGCCATTGACCAATACGGTTCGGTCGGGCAGCAGCGTGGCGCACAGGTGCATTCGCCGCATCGCCATAGGCGCCGCTGTAACCACCGCGGGGTTGCTCCCAGACAGGTCGGTGACGGCTGTGGTGTTGGTAGCACCGGTCTGGTCGTGCATGTCTGACGGCCCACCACCGATGATCATGACCCCCTGATCCTGCGCCGGCGGCAGGAGCACGCTGGCTGCCTGGTTTCGCTTGCTCGCGTCGACAAGGACGCCTGCGACGTCCGTGGCGGTATTCGTCGTCAGGTCCCAGATACTTGGCCGTACTCCGTTGTTAGCGCCGTATTGTCCGCCGCTGTAGAACACGCGCCCGTCCTCCAGGAGAAACAGGTGACAGTACAGCGGCCAGTTCGACGGTGACCGGTGCTTATGCGACCAGTCGACGCCGTTATACGTCTCGGGCAGGACGTTGAGCTGGCTGGTCTGGTCCAGGCCCGACATTGCAAGCACGCGGCCGTCGTCCAGTGTGAGCAGCGTCGGGTACCAGCGCCCACCCACCATGTCGGGCTCACCGATCCAAGCCCCGGTCCTGCCCGAAGGACTTCCAGGGTCTGCCGGTCCGGCCTGTGGATCGAACGAGACGGCCTGCCTCAACCCGTGGAACGGGTCGTACTGCTCGGTGCCGCCGCTCGCGAGCAGCCGGCCATCGGCCAGGAACGAATGCCCGCAGCAAAACAGGTCCACCGGGGTTGGTGGCTGGCTGTACGCCGCAGCCGGATAGTGCCAGACGGCGGTGGCGTACTGCAAGGCGGCGTGGCGTTCCACGTCATTGCCCGATCCGGCGAAGAACAAGACGCTGCCGGTGTGCAGCAGTGCAGCATGCACCGGGTTCACGACGGAGTCGTTCTCAAGCAGCCGCCACACACCCATCTGGCCAGCCATTTCCAAATCGGTCACGACATCCAGGACTCGATACCAACCCCCGTTCGCTCCGGGCGGGTTGTCGACCGTGAGAACGGCCAGGTGCGGCCTGCCCGCTTGACCCAGATTCGCGACGGCGGCGGCTGCGCCTTGTCCCTCCCAGAAGCGCCAGTTCGGCACTGCCTCCCACGGCCCCCAACCCTCGGCTGGGCGGCCACCCGCGAGGTGCCAGCCCACCGAGTAATAGCCGCCGTTCTGCCCGGGCGGATTGTCGACCGCGAAAACAACGAGCTCCGGCCTGTCATCGCCGTCCAGGTCCGCGACCGCGACTCCGCCCCCCTGGTTTTCCCAGAAATACCAATCCGGCACGGCGACCCAGGGCCGCCATGCAGTCACCGTCCCGTCAGCATTCAGTGTGCCGCTGCGGTAGTAGCCCTGGTTGTGTCCGGCAGGCGAATCCACCATCAAGACGACCAGGTCGAGAACGCCATCGCCGTCCACATCTGCAACCGTGACATCGGCGCCGGCATTGAACCACGGGAACCAGTCCGGAACTGCCAACCAGGGCGACCAGCCGGTAACTTGACCGGCTGCGTCGATGTCCCAGCCAATCCGGTAGTAACCGGCGTTCTGACCGTTCGGAACGGCGTCAACCCGGAAGACGAGCAGATCTGGCCGTCCATTGCCGCTGATATCGGCGATCGCCACACCAGCGCCTTCGTTGAACCAGGAGTCCCACTCAGGCACCCGCGACCAGGCCGTCCATTGGCCGATCGTCAGCTGATCATCAGTGCCAAAACCAATCCGAAAATAGGCCGAACTCTCACCAGCAGGGTCGTCAACCTGAAGTACGACCAGGTCGGGGAAGCCATCGGCGTTCAGATCGGCCACAGCGATGCCCGCGCCGGCGTTCTCATCGGAGAACCAATCTGGGATGGCTGAGAAGTCTGTGTTCATTCACCTACCTAGTTATTTAATTCGGTGGGCTGCTTCAGAGATGAGTGCAAACCACAATTGGCCGGCGTGCCTTATTTTCGAGCCCTCCGCCGGGAGAGTGTCTTCTAAATGAAGTAGGTCGCTTGATAACCCTCCCGGGATAGCGCGCTCCCGAACCAACTCCTCACCACAGCAGTCGGGGTCGGTGATGACATCGTAGGTGTGACGGCGACCGACCAGCAGGAGATACCGCCACGCATCCCGATCAACTGGACCCATTAACGCCGGCGGATTCGTTTCCGACCGACCCCGCCGGGCTGCCTGAGGCTAGCCGCCCCAGCTGCTGGAGTTGGCCGACGGCGACACGCTAGAACTGCGCGTCGGCCCGGTGGCCAAACCGCTCGGCGACATCACCGTGCGGATGCTGGGCTACAACGGCTCCATTCCCGGCACGATCCTCAAGGTGGCCGAGGGCACCGAGGTCGCGGTCCACGTTGAGAACCATGGTGACCTTGACACGACTGTCCACTGGCATGGGCTGCGGCTCGAGAACCGCTACGACGGCGTTCCGCATGAGACGCAGGCACCGATCCCGGTGGGTGGGGAGTTCAGCTACCGCATCCAGTTCCCGGACCCAGGCTTGTACTGGTACCACCCCCACATCCGGGAGGACTACACCCAGGAACTCGGCCTGTACGGCAACATCCTCGTCCTCCCCGCCGACCCCGACTACTGGCCGCCAGCCGACCGCGACCTGATCCTGACCCTGGACGACATTCTCATCGAGGATGGCAAGGTCGCCCCCTTCAGCCCCACCGAGACCAGCTACGCGGCCATGGGCCGTTTCGGCAACCGGCTGCTAGTCGCCGGTGACCCCGACCTGCGACTTACCTTTCGGGCGGGCGAGGTCGTGCGGCTGTGGCTGACCAACACCGCGAATACCCGCGTGTTCAATGTCGCCCTGCCTGGCGCGCGGATGAAGCTGGTCGGCGGGGACAGCGGGCGGGTTGAGTACGAGGAGTTCGTCGAGCAGGTCCTGTTGGCGCCGTCGGAGCGGATTGTGGTGCACGTGGTGGTCGAGTCGCCGGGCGAGCTGGCCCTGGAGCACCACACCCCTAATCGGAGCTACCGGCTCGCCGCGATCACCGTGACCGAGGGAGCGCCGTCGACCGCCGCCACCGAGTTCGGACAGCTCCGCCGGGCCCCTGAACTGGAGGCCGAGCGTGCCCAGCTGGACCGCTGGCTGGCCGGGGCGCCGGACAAGTTCCTGACACATGTCGCGCAGATGGACGACCCAACTGCTATGTCGGAGGCCGCCGGGCCGGTCACTTATGCCTGTCCAATGCATCCCGATGTCACCAGCGCAGAGCCCGGCCGCTGTCCCAAGTGCGGCATGAAACTGCTCGCCAGCCAGGCCCCCACCGAGACCGCCTACGCCTGTCCGATGCATCCAGAGGTGGTAAGCGATCAGCCGGGTCACTGCCCAAAGTGCGGCATGAAACTGCTGGCAGTCTCGGAGCCTACGGCGACGACCGATGACGACCACGCCGGCATGGCCCACAGCGGCATGGATCACAGCGGCATGGACCACCGAGGCATGGACCACGGGGCCGCACAGGGGATTGAGTGGGAGGACGACATGGTCGAGGTCAATCGCCAGACCAACAGCGCCACCACGCACTGGCGCTTCCTCGACCGGACCACCGGTGTCGACAACCCTGCCATCGACTGGCGGTTCACCGTCGGCGACCGAGTCAAGATCCGGCTGATCAATGAAATGGCCTCCGACCATCCCATGCACCACCCGTTCCACCTGCACGGCGCCGGCCGGTTCCTCGTGCTGGCCCGCGACGGGGTCACCGAGCCCAACCTGGTCTGGAAGGACACCGTGCTCGTGCGTACGGGTGAGAGCGTAGACATCCTGCTCGACGTCACCAACCCGGGCCTGTGGATGGCCCACTGCCACATTGCCGAGCACATGCAAAGCGGCATGATGTTCAGCTTCAACGTGGCCCGCCGCTGATCGGCGCACGGCCTGCCGGCAACCCGATCCAACATGGAAGAACCATGCAAGACGATATGTCGCCAGAACGCATCACCCGATCGGCTGCTCGATGCGGTCGTTGCCGGCGGCGGCCAGGCAGGTCCGGCGCTCCCCTGGCACCTCAAACGCCAAGGTCTGCGGTTTGTGGTGTGATCCGGTTCGGATGCCTCGCCACGGCATCTGCAACGGCGGCACCGAAGCCATTAACCTGATCATGGAGAAGGTCCGCCGGCTCGCCCAGGAATTCAGAGACTTTGATCACTGGATGATCTTCACCGTCATATGCGATATGCATTCAGTCCTCCACAGACAACAACTCCCTTCGCTCTCTCGACTCGAGATGAGCCGAGAGTCCGGCCGAAGAGGGTCAATATTCGGCCGACGCTCCGGGATCAGTCTTCAGCCGTCGCTGACAGCGGCCACCATCAATGCATGCAGCGCATTGCGGACTCCGGTCCGCATGCCTGCCGGGCAGGATCGTGCCTTTCACTGACTTGGCCGGCATCAGTCCAAACAGCGACGTCAACAAGGCTCTCAGAGGCTCATCAGCGCCTCGACCTGCCCTGAGTTGAACGCCTCGGCGAAGGCGGTACGGAACCGCTCGGGTCGTTTCGGTGCCATCGGACCTTCTGATTCATTTCCGCGCAGTGGTCAACACAGCATCGAGGTCGAGTCGGAGCGCATCGCCGTCGAGAAAGGTGCGCCAGGCGGTCGTGACGTCCCGCTCGAGTGCCGCGCGCGCGTCGTCGCCGATCTCCCCGACCGGCCCGGCCAGAGGTGTGCTGGTCACGTACTGCCACAGGAACTCGCCTGGCGGCGGAAGCATGATCCGCAGTGGCTGGGACTCCACCGAGACCGATCGCAGGCCGGCGCCCTTCGCCAAATCCTGCAGTTCCCGGGGCTCGTGCAGCGAGAAAACCTGTCGCATGAATGCCGCCACCTCCGGCTTCACGTGACGAGCGAGGGCTTGCGCCAAGATCTCGAAGATCGGGGGGATCGCACCTGCAGTCCCGATCGCGACGCGTCCGCCGTCGGCGAGCACGCGTCGGATCTCGCGCATGGCCGCAGATCGGTCCGGCACAAACTGCAGGCCCAGTGAGCACGTCACGACGTCGAACGAAGCGTCCGGGCACGGGATGGACTCCGCGCTGGACTCGTGCCACTCGATCGACGGAGGTGACACGGATCGGGCGACGGCGAGCATAGCCGGGTTGACGTCCAATCCCGCCACGAAGCCCTGCGGGCCGACGAGCTCCGATGCACGCCGGGTCACAATGCCCGTGCCGCACGCGACGTCTAGCACCCGCTCACCGCTGCTCAGCCCGGACACCTCGAGAAGGGCAGTAGCCCAGGCAGCACCAATGGTCGGGACGAAATACCGTTCGTAGTTCTCGGGAGGCTTCCCGCCGTAGTGGCTAAAGCTAACGTCTGCGCCGTAGTGGCCATAGCTAACCTCTGGCGTCGAGTCGGTCTTCATCGTTCGCTCCTTCCGTCCGTTGAGAGATGGCGCCAGTATGGAAGCGCTCGCACACGGTCGGGAATGACCGCGAAACCTAGATGGATGACCGAAATGGCAGGGGTCCATCGATGACCGAAGACGTCGGGCGCCCGGAGGCGCTGGATCAGGCCCTTGAGCGGCTCCGCCTCGAAGGCGCCATCTTTATGCGCGCCGAGTACTCGGAGAGTTGGACTCTCGAGGGACAGGGTGGGCCCATGTTTGCCGCGATGATGCACCCGGGGGCGGAGCGTCTCGTGCTGTTCCACGTCATCGCCTCGGGGCGGTGCTGGGTGGCGCTTCCGGGCGGCGAGCGCTACTGGGCGAGCGCCGGCGAGGTGATCGTCCTGCCGTACGGCGACGAGTTCCTGATGGGCGGCGTCGAGGCCGCGACACCGGTGCACATCACCAGCGTTGTCCCAATGCCGCCGTGGACCGAGATGCCGGTCGTCCGGTATGGCGGTGGCGGGGATCGAACCGATGTGGTTTGCGGATGCCTCTATTCAGAGGACCTGCTGTTCGACCCGGGCCGGGCCGCGTTCCCCCCGGCGTTCGTGGTTCGGCCGGCGGACGGGCCCGCAAGGAGTTGGTTCGACGCGAGCATTGCTTATGCACTGGAAGAGTCGTCAGGCAAGGCACCGTCTCGCAGATCAACAAAGCTCCCTGAGTTGCTCCTCACCGAAGCCCTCCGGATTCATCTCGCGACGGCCCCCGCCGCCGAGCGCGGCTGGATCGTTGGGCTACGCGATCCCCTGCTCGGACCCGCGATGGCCGCGATCCACACAGCTCCGCAACGACGATGGACGGTTGACGACCTTGCTGCCGAGGCCGGGGTGTCACGCTCCCGGCTCGACGCTCGCTTCCGCGAGGTGCTCGGGCGTTCGCCGATCCGCTATCTCAACGAATGGCGCATGCACATGGCGCAAGACCTGCTGGCCACCACGGACATCACGGTCGCGGCGATCGCGCACAGAGTGGGATACGACGCGGAAGAGGCGTTCAGCCGAGCATTCAAACGCGCGCACGGGCGGTCCCCAGCCTTGTGGCGCACGGCCCGGGCGGCCAGGTCTGCCAGACACCCCGATCAAGGCCAGCCGCATGCACCCCGCACCAACACCTCATCATCGTCCGGTACCGGCTGATCGATGTCCCTCAGCTCCAGCACCTGCGGTCCGCCATAGGTGTCATGGACGATGGTCCTCACAGTGACTCACCCTAATCAGCGTCGTTCGGCGGACGTGACCCGTTCTGGCCAAGCCGCGGCGCTTCGGATGATCAGCGAGGCCGGCATCGCCTGCCGTCCGCGGCGCGGCTCTTGAATTGATCTTGATCAGTTTGATCTTCACGGCTGTGTCACATTTACTCATGATCAGCCGGCGAAGAGTGCCGGCACCCATTGGCCGAGCGGCAAACCCACATGCCGGTGGAGGCGGGCAGCGACGAGACATCGAACCCATCCCTAAACCGACCCATTGAGCCGATGATCGGCATCCGTGCGGCCACGGCGCTACACTCCCTGGGCTACGAAGGCTTCAAGATCGCCGAGGAGGGGTTTCATGATCGACCGCAAGACGCTTCGCCTCTCGGCAGTGCTGCTCGTAGCGGGCTTCATCTTTTATGTGTTGGTCGGCCTGCTCCATGCCGGCGGGCCGGCCAACAACCATCCAGCGCTGTTTGCCATCTACGCCAGCAGCGCCAGCTGGACAGCTGTGCATCTCGGCCAGTTCATTGGCATGGCGGTGATCATCGCCGGACTTCTTGTCCTCTATTTCGCGCTAGACCTCCGCGCTGGAGGCGCCGCCTGGGTAGCGCGACTGGGAGCTGTCTCTGCCGCAGTAGCGCTTGGGCTCTACGCGGTTCTGCAGGCGGTGGACGGGGTCGCGCTCAAACAGGCCGTTGATGCTTGGGTGAGGGCGCCGGAGGCGGAGAAAGCGGCCCGCTTTGCCAGCGCTGAGACGATTCGGTGGTTGGAGTGGGGTACCAGGAGCTATCAGTGCTTCACGTTTGGTCTCACCTTGATCCTGCTAGGCAGCGCGGTGGCGTTGTCGGCGAGGCTGCCGAGAGCCATTGGCTACCTGATGGGGCTGTCTGGTCTTGGCTACATCGTGCAGGGCTGGGTGCTCGGTTCCCAGGGCTTCTCAGGAACCGACGAATATGCAATCCTCGGCGGCTATGTCCTGATCCTTGCCTGGAGCATTTGGCTTATTGTGGTCGCCTGGCGGACAAAGGAATCGTCCAGAGCGCCTACGCCGTAGCAACCAACCCAGGCCCGCTTTGGTCAATGGTGTTGCCGGACATCGATCTTCATCGAATTGAAGCCATCATGACGGCGCAGGACACTGGCCCACTCTCGAACCAGGAGGCCTGCAGCCGACGGCGGTCCTCCGAGGCGATCGTCTTCCCCTTGTCCCGGCCGGGCACTCTCCGAGTCACTGACCACCAACGGAACCGGCTGCGTGCTTCACTCCTACTCCTCGCGTTCAGTCAGGACGGAGGATGGGACGCGGGATCGCGTGTTCGACGAATTGGTGGGCATCGTAGAGCGTTCATCGGCGGTACGGCCAGCGGCAGTTCAGCTGAGATCATCACGCTGAACTATTCGACCGGATCGTCCGTGTTTATTTGTAGAGGCCTCGGCTTGCACGGTGGCCACAGGTGTAAGGCAAGTCCGGACATGTCATCGCAGCCACAGGCAACCGCTTCACTCCATAAGTCAGGCGTCAGCCACCGCACGCTGATGGCCTGGCGACTACTTAGTGCGATCATGCTGCTGGTGATGGGCGGGATCCATCTCTACCTCGTGTTTTACGGAGTAGGCGGCTTGCTTGGCGCGCTGTTCGTGCTCAACGCGGTTGGCGCACTCGTGCTGGCAATCGCGGTCATCGTGCTGCGCGGGTGGCTCCTGTCAGTGGCAACGGTGCTGAGCCTGCTGTTCATGGTGGGCACGCTGCTTGCGCTGGTGCTCGCGCTGACCGTCGGACTGTTTGGCATTCACGAGGTATTAACCTTCAAGCTGGTGCCCACCACGCTGGTGGTGGAGTCCATCGGCACAATCATCCTGGCGGTAACCGTCGCGCTGGTGTTGCGGTCGCCACGAGCCTCCTGACGGCGCACATACCGGCAACTTCACACCCTGTGTCTATGGCTCTGATCATCGGGCGCTGGCTCTGATCATCGGTGGCGCCGCTTAGCTTCGTCGTATCCGTGGGCGCAAGCAAACGGGCACTTCACCACGACAATTTGCAGCAAGATGACCACATCGGCTGCCGGCTAGTGGTCGTGCAAGAATCTGCATATGCATGCAGATTCGAAGCCTGAGCTTGCGAGGGCAGTTCATGCCGACGACCAGTTGGTGGAGCTGGCGGTAGAGATCTTCAAAATGCTTGCCGATGCCACCCGGGTGCGGATCGTGCTGGCGCTGCGGGAGGGCGAGTTGTCGGTGAACACGCTGGCTGATGTGGTCGGCAAGTCGCCGGCCGCTGTCTCCCAGCATCTCGCGAAGCCTCGGCTCGCCCGGTTGGTGACCACCCGGCATGTGGCGAACCGCGTGTTCTACCGGCTCGCCAACGAGCACGCCCAGCAGCTCGTCGCAGGTGCGCTCTTCCAGGCCGAACACTCCATCGAGGACCAGCCGCGCCACCACCAGCCACAAACTTGGGAGCTGCGTCCGTGACCTCCCAGCACCGGCACGATCCCGAC